>Ga0007870_1000015_pt1 | contig 89866 bp, 67 predicted proteins | sample CryBogCBH04Jul08_FD_71207 | JGI IMG/M metagenome (GOLD analysis project Ga0007870, IMG submission 71207) | Freshwater microbial communities from Crystal Bog, Wisconsin, USA - CBH04Jul08 | ecosystem: Environmental > Aquatic > Freshwater > Lake | place: Crystal Bog, Wisconsin, USA | collected...
GCAGCACCTGCCGCGGTTGTAGCACCAACCACAGTCGCAGCACCTGCCGCGGTTGCAGCAGACCCATCTGCTGCGACACCTGCCGCGGTTGCAGCAGACCCATCTGCTGCGACACCTGCCGCGGTTGTAGCACCAACCACAGTCGCAGCACCTGCCGCGGTTGCATCAGACCCATCTGCTGCAGCAGACCCACCTGTTGTAACACCTACAACGGTTGGTGCATCTGACCCGTTCATTACGGCTGCATCATCCGAATCAAATGACACGATCGACGAACGCGTTGATAATGTGGCTAAATTGCTTCAACAACTTGCTGCTAACACACGTCAAATTATTGCCCCAGACAACGTTTCATCCACTGCATTTCGGCATCAGGAAAGAGTTCTTGACATGGTGCTTGAGAAACTGGAAGAAACACAACTGCCACAGTCAAACGCAAATAATTATCTGAAACTCGCGACAACCGAATCACACGTCGGCACGTACTGGACATCCCAGCTCAATTACATCCTTCAAACACTTTCCACGCTCGCTGATGCCATAACCAAACTCGAGACGGAAACATTGAAAATTCTGGAACGCGCATGTGCCATGTACGCGGATGCAATAAGGGTAGGTGCGCTGGCAACGTATTTCGGTTACTTCGTGCACGATGGGGAATTGCCGGATACAGGCGCAGTGACCAATGCCGATGGTGAAGCAGTAATGGTGCATGCGTACCGCGTTTTCTTGGAATGTCTCGATGATCTTGAGAGCATGTTTGTCCAAAACAACATTGTAACGGGCGCGGCACAATTATTTGCCGAAGCCAGCAATACTCACTTGGAAGAAATACGCAAGTTGGATGGATTTCTTGAGTTGCACAATCTCGGAACTTTGAATCGAAATGACGTGTGGCGCCTGCAAGCCCAGGTTTTACACACGCGTCAAAGTCACAGGCCAGTTCCAAATAATTACCGAGATGTCATTGTTGGGACAATGCGCGTCTTGCGCGATCACAATTTTGCGTCAGGTGATGAAATTGATGATCTGTGCGTGTACAGTACATGGCTGACCGATCCCGCCCATGTGGTGGTGAACTTGAACATGTTCTTCTCAGAGTTGCGCCTCAAAGAATGTGCAAAACGTAAACACGACAAGTTTTCGACGGCACTGGCTCGTCATGAAAGTCTATGCGACGCAATTCGGTTTGATGGTGATGATGATAACGCACAACACATTCTTAGAAATATGATAAAGATGTTGGGGAATTTGGATGACGCGCCAGCGCATGGTTCTCTTCGGGAAATTGCACTGTCAAGTGCGTTTAAAAAGCAACTTGACAAAGAAATGAAACGTGATGTGCAGTGCTGCAACGAACGAGGTAAAGACATATTTGACCTTTTGCGTGACGTACATTCTCGCGCGCACACAATCTACGGAAAGTCCTTTTTTACAATGCAAGGTCAAATAAACGACGGTGCAACGACGCTTGCTGAAGGCAAGTGCGAATTTTCCGCCGGGATTGATGAAATAATCCGCGCCAAATTGCCGTTGAACGTAGTTTCAACCGCCGCTGGTGGCCAAGGCACTAACCCACGAGTTTCTCTCCCAAACCCCGACGACGACGACGACGGTAGTCAGCCCGATGACAACGGGCGCGCGCCGGGCGGTGGTGGGGCCGCTGGAAGCAAGTCCGGTAACAATAACGGCGACGCCCCCGACCCAGACCCAGACGCAGACGCAGTTGAGCTGCCTTTTGATCCAGACGCGCATTTTGAAACGTGGAATTATTCGGAATATGACATGCGAGCGGTGTGGAAGGCCAGCGACATTGACAAGGCGAGCTTGGTACACGCGACAGGGTTACGAGACTTGCAGTTTGCAAAAAACGCTGGTCTGCTGACAATGACAGACGAAACTCCCGAAAAAGTGAATGTTGCGTTTGCAGAGTCGCGCCTTGTGTCAGGCAGCAGTTCGAATGCAGCGTGGATTAACAGCTCGCTTCTAGTTCAATTTCTCACGGCATTGGTTGCCTATGGTGTTGATGAATTGTTTCTTGATCTCGACGACTCAACGTTTAAAGATCACACGTTAATTGACATTATGCAATGTATTCGAGATCGCATGCAAGTGTCCCTGGACAGTGATTTGTTGGCGCGAATTGCTGCAAGTGTTGTCACATATGCTCGTTACGACGTTATTCACCGCGTTGTAATTGAACTGACATCCGCATATCATGATGAGAACACAATGTTACAATGCCGTCGCTTGTGGACGTCCAACGACATGGACAAATCCGACAATACAACGTGGGTGCGCGAACAAACGAAAAACTTATTTGATTTGGCCATTTGGGATGAGCTTGCTTACATTGTTGATGGCAAAAACAACAACCCAAAGTACGTTGTCGTCGAATTTTGTAGCAGAGTAACTGGAGATAACGATTCTTTCCCGACACTCGAGGACATGCGCAACTTGCACAGACATCTGCTTCAAAAAAGCACCGACGACAACGATTACAAACTTTTTCCATTGTGCTATGGGTATTCGCTGCCGACTGGCAGGAAGCAGTACACAACCTATCGTGTGATTGATGCGACACATCAAATCCGCGAACAATGCGTTGCACGCGTGCACTTTGCCTTGTTTACGCTCAGCAAAAGTGCTGCGTTCAAACATGAACACCGCGTTTTGCATGACATGCCCACACGTGCGTGCGTGCTGTGCGGATTTGTGCGCTCGTCAACTGACATACCGCACGCAGTGTTTGAAGAACACATTTACGCACCATGGTACCGGTGCGCGGCCGAACAATTCTTTGACTTGTCCCCGGTCCTAACTATACTTGGTGCGGATGATCGGCCGAGGAGCGGGTTTTACAAGACGTTTGTTGAACCATTGCATCTCGACCAAAAACTTGCAGCGCTGTTTGTGGGTGCGATGAAATCACAACAATTAAAATCAATTGTCGAAGAGCTGGAAAGAAGCAGCGAAGACAAACCGAATGAGTCGAAGCTGGTTGGTATTGACAAAGCGTTTGTGGAACTCATGACCATACCGATTGTGCCCAGCCAACAGACAACCATGTTCAATGTGCTTCGGACCGATTGTAACGTCCCCGATAGTGCAGCCGCCGATGTAATTGCACTGATTGCAGCCAGAATCAAGACGCCGATTGGACGGCTGGTTGCTTTGCTTCGAAGAGGTAAGAAACAGATGACTTCGGAGGCATACAAATCGGCACTTCTACTCAATCAACAGCGCGGATTACTTGCAGACGGCGGCAACAACGACCAGCGTACCGGCACAAAGCGCCTTTTGATCTTTAAGTTGTTTGTGATGCGTGTTTGTCAAATGGTACTTTTCAATATACCAATGCGTTTTTTGAAGTCTGCTGAAAACAACGTCGACGACGACGACAACAGCGACATCCCGCCAACCTTGCACATAAATGACAAAATGTCAATCGCCGGCGCAATTATGAAAGCTTCAAACCGACCCGCGTCAAGTACAATTGATTTTTTCCAAAACTACCCAAGTGTAACCGAAATCGCCAACGATAATGACCCATCGATAATCTATTATGATTATCGTAGAACGCCGCCCGAGCGACCTGAAATCGGCGATATCGCCGTCCCTGGCAGTCGCGAAGACGCAGCTGAACCAGCTGTTGCTGCGGCTACCGGTGGTGGTGATGTAGCGTTGGCACCAGCTCATGATGCGGCGGACGCGTCCGGCGGCCCTGTTATTGCTGCTGCCGCTCCTGCGTCCACATCCGAACATGATAACGACGAATCGTCGTTGATTGTCGAATCCATTGACGAATTGGACAAAGATTTTGTTAATCAGTCAATTATCGACGCGTTTGGGTGGCTTCCGGAGATCGGCGGTGATGTCCGTGCTCCAACGCGTATACAAACGGCGGCATCGGGTGTCACAATCGACAGCAAAACGGACAAACCGCTTCGGTTGCTGCAAATGAACTTTCAAGACGCATTGTTTGCACCGTAGACACCGCACTATTTTTTAATAAAATGAAAGTCCGATGCGGTTGAGTATTTGTTGTAGCGAGGCGCCTCGTTCGTCGCGACCGTCAAAGAAGTGCACAATCAGCCAAGCCCAGAGGTACAGGCATTCTTCCAGAGTATCGGTGTGCCACACCAGCGAGTGTGCGTGCACACACCACGTTGCACATGCGCGCACCACCACGGGCCGCCGGGGGTGTAGGTTTAGCTTGCTGCGTCCAATGACCGCCGACTTGTGCCGGATGTCGTGCGCCAGCACCACATAGTCGTCGAGGAAGTGCATGTCAATCTCGGTGAACAGCTGATGCCACAGGGTGAGGTGCCACACGTCGCGGTGACACTGACGCACGTGCTCCGGCCACTCGTTGTCAACGGCACCGTAGTCGCTAATTGCCACGGCACGCACTAGACTCCCGGGAAGCGTGGCGGCGGCGGTCCCCTTTATCGACACGGTTACTGGGTTCAGCTTGTGCCACTCGATGGTCGGTGTCATGCGCAAAAAGGCCTGCAGATGCATTGGCGCGCGCGCGCGTACGCACACACGCACACACACCTCCATTGCACCGACGCTGAGCGTCCACTTCCAGATGGTGTAGTTGATCTCGCGGTGCACAAACTCAGGCAGGCTTGTGCGACTGCACTCACAAAACACCGCTGGCAGCTTTGCAATGTTTGCGCTGATGAATTCGATGGGCGGGCGCACTGCCTCCGCTGCAACGCGCCGGTGCAGTTCTGTCTGTGGTATGGTCGCAGCCCGTCTGGCGGCAATGTGCAGCGACGTGAAGAATGCGTAACGCGACGCCAGACACACAAAATTCTGCAAGAGCTCCTCCGGGTCGGACTTGCGTTCTTCTGGAGCAGGCGTCGCCGCCGCCGCCACTGGTTGCAAGTCCGTGTTGCGCGCGCGGTTGTCGAGGTTCTGGTGAACATTTACATTCATGGTGAGCATTGACACGTCCTCTGGTGACAGTGTCGTGTCTACAAGACGCACTGGCGCCACACGCGAGCCCCACATGACAATGGCTCGCGCGCACGCGTTCGTTGTGCTTGCGTACTCGGTGTGCAGTGCCGACGGAGCGCGATTCCACTCGCGCAGTGCATGTTCCAGCCCGGCTCGCAGTTTTGCAATTGCGTCCGGTGATTGTGGGTAGGGGCGTGTTGCTGCCGGCATCAGCACAACACGCAGATGACAGCCGGCGACAAACAGGAGATCGGGCACGTTCAGGTGGTTGCCGCACGGTTCCTGCCACGCCTTAAACTTGGCGCGCCACAATGCGTTGCAGTTTCGCAGAGCGTCGTTTGCACCGGGCGGCGCATCGCTAATTGCAAGCTCGAGCCACCGAACACACGCGCGAATGCACGCGACCGATTGCCGCGCCGCCAGAGCTCGCGCGCGTTCGACATTCTCATCCGCGTCGTGGTCGTCTTCACTGCCGCTGCCGTCTGCATCAGGCGCCTCGCTACAAAACCAGGCCGGTGATTCAGCGGAAAAGGTTGCGCACAGAGCCTCCATAAATACGAACGGCACCGGAAACTGCCGTATACGCAAACATGCTCGCAATAGCTCCGACACCGCAACGCAAGCGCGGACGCGACGGGCTGCCGCTCCTGGAATCGCAGTTCGACCCGCGCATGCGGTACCTCGATACCGCCCTGATGCGTCAGTACCGCGACCTCTTCAACATCGATCTGATCCACCACGTCGCCGGCATCATGATCAACAAGGTTTGCGTGCGCGCGCACACATACAACGACGACGACGCGCATGCAGGTAATGAGCGGCGGGATCCGCATCAGTCGCGCCGGCTTCATCCCTAGCGTCGAGACGCAGAATGTCTACGAACAGGCCTGGTCGCAGTTTGTGCGCCGCCTGCTGGAGTCGATGTGGTGTTTTGGGTTTGCGGCATGCGTCAACGCACCCGACGACCGTCTCGGCACAATGCCTCTGGTGCTGGACATCGAGCTACTGCGCGTCGGCATCACGTCCGATTACATGGGCCGGCGCACGTACGCATTCTATGAGGAGAGTTTCACGCACGGTGTCTACGGCCAATCGGCCCTGGCGTACCAACCCATACCCGACGTGGTGGTGTACGAGTACACGGCGCCGCTGCCCGACGGCTCGCTGAACTCGTGCATTACTCGAATTCTGCCCTACTACAACCAGATGCTCATTGCAACGGAGGCAGACCTGCGCGTTATTCTCAGCAACAGCGCGCCGTCGCTGTGGACACAGCGCCAGTCCGCCGACCGCGCCGGAAAACCCGATCTGTCAAACAAGAACAAAGGGTCGGACGGCTCCGTGCGTGCAGCTGGTGTAGAACCACGAGCCGGCGGCTATGGCGGCGGTGTTGGCGGCGGCGGTGGCGTTGCTCCACGCCAGCCCGACCCCATTATGCCGGTCCAGGTCATGGCGTCGCGCGAGGACATACGACCCAGCAGAATGCTGGCGCGCATGCCGCAGCTGGACGAGGGTACGCGTGTTATCAAGCTTCCCGACGGTCAGGAAGGACACGCGTTTGCATCGGCGCCCGAACCCGCGTTTCTGCCACATTTTGTGGAAAAGTTTGAGCAATCGGTGGCCAACGCGTTCAAGGTCCCGGTGGCGCTGTTCTCCGCCGACAAGCTCATGCGTCGCGACCGCACCAGCCACGCGCAGAGGCTGGACGCCGAGATGGTGGTCTTTGAACAGAATGCGCGCACGCTGCAGCACCGCATGCTCGACATCATCAACGACGTGTCCGAACGCATCTACGGCCCGCAATTCCGAGAGGACGCGTTGATTCTGGCACTTGAAAATCCAGACTACATTGCAATCGCGAATCTCAAGCCGCAGGTGTCGTGGGTGTTTGAAACACTGGTCGACCCGCTTGTCATCGAAAAATTGTACTACGAAGGAACGCTTCTGCGCGATGCGTATCTAGCGTACACCGCCCGGCACTATGGAATAGATCCGGCGTGTTTCACGCCGACGCCGGGCCTGAGTCTGCTGGAACTGAACGGAATCGACCCGCCAGAGAACGAAGAGCCTGCCGTCGTCAAGAAACCAAACGCATCTGCAAAGAAAAAAAATAAAAAGTAGTCGAGCGCGCGTTTTACCACTGGCTTGTCACTCGGCTGCCGCCACCAGTCCCACAGGGCGTGATGAGAATTGGGACGCTGCCGTTCCCGATGCACACGGGAAACGAGCGCGTTGTTGGCGTGGTCGGCACCGGCGCCGGGTCTTCTGTGGGCTGAGGGTCGGGTCCCGTGTAGTCGTACGCAGTGTCCTCTGCGGTTGGCATCATTCGCGTCAGTGCAACAAAAGATCGCGCCCCGGCGCGTAAAATTGTCACAGCGTCTCCAGGCGCAATGTAGATTCCACTGCGAATACATCGCCGCACTGGCTCCATTTGCACGCGCAGTTCAATTGTGTTCCATTTTATGTATATACAATACACAAGATCGCAAACAGCACGACAGCGGTGTCAGTGCCACGCATATTCAAGAAACGCGCAACAGCGGCGTCGATGCCGCCCAAACAAAGGAAAGCTCAAAAGACTGAAGAAGAGAAAGCTGCTGCTGCACAATTGAGACAAGAAAAGCAAGCTGCTGCTGCACAATTGAGACAAGAAAAGCAAGCTGCTGCTGCACAATTGAGACAAGAAAGGAAAGCTGCAAGAAACGCGAGAAAACCTGCAAACTTCAGATCTCCAATCCAGACAAGATATCGAGCACATCAAAAAACTGAAGCGGCGGCGAGGAAGCCCGAGACCGCTGCAGATTCAGAAACAATTGACGAAGAAGACGATGTCCAAACGTTCTTCAGCAGTGCATCCGCTGATAGAACAGTTACGCTCGAATCACCGGAGCGTCCGCCGGCGACGTCTTTGCGCCAGAAACCGGGTCCTCCAAGTGTGGTCGTCGATGTCGACGAAGACGACAAAAAAACAGCGGACAAAAAAAATAAAGTGCCAAAAGCAAACGCGGAAGAGACGGAGGAAGTCGAAGAAGAGGAAATTGAAGAAGAGGAAATTGAAGAAGAGGAAGTTGAAGAAAAGCAAGCCGAAGAAGATGAAGCCGAAGATGAAAAAACCAAATTGGAAACTGGTGCCGACGCGGCACTCGGAACGGTGGATCCGCTTTCTGTCGTTGGTGTTTTGCGCCCCGTTCTGTTTGTTCCTGGGTCCAAGCATCTTTGGCAGGACCCAAGCGACCGCGAACAACAAGCACAGCACAACGGCGTGTGTGCGTCAATCCCGTCTGTGCCTACATTAATAACGGAAAAAAAGTTTAACAAACTCGTCTTATCAGAAACGATCACGTGTACCTTTACGGAATTTAACGCTATTGAAGCTGCAATAACGAGGAAAGACTTTCAAATCACCGATTTGAACGAAATGGACTTGAACAATTTGGAATTTGTTATGCTATATGGCTCACATGGAACTCGCCATCTTCACCCAATCTTATCGTTCATTCTTTTGAAAGCTGCAACCAAATTCAAATTAGATTTGGTGGAATCTGCAAATTACGCGCGACGCGCGGTGTTTTCATTGTTTCTTCCGAAAATGAGTTCGCGGGACGAATACGCGGTGGGATTAAACGTTGACACGTGGAATGTGATGTACAAATTTATAGCACAAATTGTGTACATCGACAAGAGTACGGACACCCAAAAATGGGTGATTTCGAATGTTGTGCATTTGCTCAACCTTTTGTACAACATCCAGCGAACCATCGCGGAGGAGTCAGATGTCGACGTACCAGAGATGTTGCAAAATTTGGTCACGTATTTAGAAATTGAATCAGAATGGAACGCAACCATACGGGAAAGTACTTCCAATGCCCTACGAGAAGAAGAAGACGACGAAGACGCTGAATCTGTTATTGACAAGCTCGTGCATCGGGCGCGAAAATTGTGCGCCGACGATGGCAACGGTCGGCGACTTTTCTTCCGAAATGCACACAGAACAACCCATGTACAGCTGGAGGTGTTGTTTGCGGCGCTGTTAAACGAACAAAATTATCGTCTGCGGAGTACGCAGACCCAATCAAGAGCGCGCTGTGACGTGCGGGATCGACTGAAAGTTGAAAACTTTGTCAATCAATTCAATCACATTCCAATTCGTGAAGAAATCCAGCAGGGAAATTACCTTGCGGAAGCCGGGAAATTGTCAAGCAATGCGTATCTTACATGGTGTAGTCGCGTACAACACATGCTGTTACTCCAAGACACGAACATCAAAATGTTTCGGCTGTGGTGCAGGTACTGGTACCTGCTGTTGTTTGTGGTATGCGTGCCTCGGTGCGAACCCGAACCACCTAAACTTCATGATCCAACCGCCGTCGGTAGTACTCCAGTTATGGAAGTGTATTTCGACTTTCTGACACGCGCACCGTCAAACACGCAATTTGAGAGATTATTACAGGATTCCAAGTTGGGCTGTGGTGCCTTTTTAATCAATCTTGATCCGGAACCGAAGACTGCGAGTCTGAACAAACTCTTCGTGTTATGGCCGTTTGTAAATTTTGATTCCATCAAAAAAAAGACGGGGACTGTGGCGAAAATTATGCAAAATTACCGGCGCGCCATATCGTGGTGTAATAATTATCAGCTATCCCTGTGCTACCCAGCATGCAGTGCAGGCAATCAACGAAACACAATTCGCACTATGCGCAAATTGCAAATAAGCCAGCACATGGGGTGGGTGACGTTTCACGAATATTATCCAGACGGCATACACATATCACGCATAAGCATGGACAAGCGACAGTATTCAACGGATAAATTATTGTTTGCAGATATCTTTGAGAATGACGTGAACCCGGACAGCACTGGATACCGACGCGCGAAATACAACATCCTTGACAAAATGCAACCATCTGTCGCAAGTTGTACAATGTTTATTGACTGGCAGACGCGTGCTGCCAGCGCGTCGTCGCCGTTGTGTATCATTTACAACAGGCAGCGACTGGCGTACGAAGCATCACCAACAAACAAAGTCAAACGCGGATTTCAAACAGAACCGAAAAAAAACTTGTCAATCCGGAAAGGCGGATGGACCGTTGCAGTTGAGCGCGCACGCCAGCACAGAAGGGCTCGAATCGTATCGGAAAAGTACAATGTGTTTCGTGCACATTTGTTGCGTGTTGTTGGCAGTGCGACGCTGACAGACGAAGCAAATTACGCAATCATTGCGGACGCTGAATCTGTAGATCGGAACACATATTTTTTCAATGTACCGCCCCAATTTCAAATGAGTTTCAACAACAGTGCGTACAATGCAACTCTTTTCTGGGAACGCCAGTTGATTCTTTTTTTGGAAGTTGCGGTAACCGAACTGCGCCAAGACCCGTTCGAACACATGTTGCTGCCGATTTACAAGAACGTGATTACACAAGAAGGTGACAATTTCCGCGTGGCTGACTTTGTCCATTTTGCTGTTTCTGGAACCACCGAATGGGGTGCGCCGATTTCAATCGGCGACGAATCCAGCGACGATACCCCGTTAACAGCAGCTACTCTACTCCGGGCCGCCTTTGAAAAATGCAATAACATCGAAACATACGAACGCGTGGAAGATGCACAGGCGCACATGCACACGATGATGTTGAGACTGTTCGTCGCGGTTGCGCTGTGTGAGTTTCGGATGGCACAGCTTGTCAAACCCTGGTCATACGCGTCGGAAATTGGTATGGCGTGGCGAATTGTTGTCAGCATGTTTTTGCAAATGCCGACGCGCATTTCGCCGCCAACTGCGACTGAACCAATCGGTGTGTGGTGGGCCGGTGGCGAGACGATTTTCACACGCGACCGTCTGTTGTCGGCAATGCAGTCATTTCTTCTGGCATTTGTTTTTGAAATAGCGCGACACTGCGCCGGAACAAGTTGCAATTGGCGTTTCGATGTAACGCGTTCGCCGGAATCATTGATTAGAATGCCGTACACCTTCACGACCGGGATGAAGCTGATTGTCGTGCACGCACTGTGCAAACACTGCATCGTACCAATGAATGGTGTACCTCTGGGTTCAAATGTTTCCGAAGAGGAACGCGGCCGTCTTGACACAATTCGCGGATGTGTGAATGTTATAAACGATATACACGCGCTTGAGTATATGCTGACGCGTAGCCTGTTGATAAGTTTGACGCGCGAGCCACGCAACAAAACCGAAATGCTGGCCGCCGAGAAAATTGACGAACGTGACGTGAAATTGTACAGGAAATTATTTAAGCGTCCGCTTGAGAAAATCAAGAAATTGCGCTCCGATGGCAGTGAACTTACGGCGGTGTACAGTGCGTGGAACACGTTGTTTTTCTATATGCCGGCGCCCATGCAACCTTTTGTGGCATTTGTGAAAGCACTCGAACCCAGCCAAGTTACTTCTGCAACATTTCCAGAAACAACTACACGGACAGCGGCAGAAACACTGGCGAATCTCAATTTGAGCAAACAGGACCGGTTTGAAAAATTCACACCGACGCTGTTGATGTGCGCGTCGGCGTCGGGCCCTGTCGTGGATAAGGATGATGTCTACAGGCGCACCGCTCATGTGCTGGAGGCAGCAGTCGCTTCAATTCCAAAGGACGAGATAAACAGACTTGCGCGTCTCGTTGATACAACAATGGCGCGCATGGAAGCGCACATCGCACAAAGCACCGTGCCGAAATTGGGCAACACCGATGTTATGCTTGCGGCCGCGACAGCCGCATATGTCGAACACACGGTCTGTGCGGACGGACACCGACTCCTCGCGGTCGCACAAGACCGAAATGGCGCCGCCGCTTTTCTAAACACGCTGGACACGGTTCTTCGCAACGTTGCCTTGCAATTTGCTGTCAGAACACTAACCGCACAGAAGCTTGAAATGTGTGTGTCTTTGGATGTTCTCTTTATTATGGTCGGGGGAATTGCGTTGTGTCTGGCCGAATTCTTTAACGCCATTAAGGATTGTGAATTTAATGCCGCAAAAAAACTCGAGATTTTATTGCAAAGCGTCGGCGTCGACAAAACGCCCAGTTTCAATTTGAACCAGCCAATCACATTTGACGTGGCACGTGGCGGCCTAAAAGTAACTGCTGACACGGACACAGCCATTGCAAAAATTGTGTACCAACCTGTGCGCATCATCGCAAGCACGGTGCAAATTTATTACGACGGCCAAAATCGTTTCCTCAAGGAGGTGTATCCAGCGGTGTTAAAGTCTCTTGTCGGGTCTGCTCTCCCCGTGAAAGCTAAAGGGCTGTTTGATTCGAAAAATAGCCCAGCCGAAGTTTGGAAGGTACTGCTTGGCAAATTACTTCCGCCGACGTCGTCTAGTTACACAGAAATAGCACATTTTGACGTTTTGTATGGCAGTTTGCAGTACACGTTATTCGACAACCGTTTGGCAATCGATGCTGTCGAAAAGTTGCGTGTTGCATTTGACAAAAAAATGTACGCGAGTGTCCCACGCGGGTGGTCGGATGACCTGAAAGGTGAGATAGCGCATGCGGAGCATACAAAGCTGACAGTAATAATTTCAATGTTTGCGAAATACATGATAATTCGGATTGGAGAAATTTCGATTTTGGACAACGACGTGTCCAATGCAGCATGGCTGGATGAACTGGGCAAAATGTTGACAATTTTGTCGGAAATCAAAGACGCAGAGGCACATGAACATGGTCCTGAACAAAATCGGTATGGAATACGACTGCAGCGGCAATTGGACGCGATTATGTCCGTTGAACGTGGCACAAGTGCCACCTTTCCAAGTGCATGGTGCGCTTATTGGAAAAACCCGACCCACGTTCTTGACTTTGTGCGTGCATACCACAAATCACCACTGGCTGGCGGAACAGCGCCGGAGGAAAAAGAAAGCGCGCCCGGTGTGAACTATCGGAATCTGGAATCCGGTTCCAGTGTCTGGGAATCTGTTGTTGCGCTTTTTACCCCGGCGCCGGTGCACCGTCGGCACGCTAGGCTTTTGTCACCGCAAATTGAAACTGTCGAAGATTACAGACCCGATCGAATTGAATCCCAAAACGGGCCAGTCATTGACCTCATTAACGAGGCTAATTTGATTCACAAGTTTCGCGTGTGGTTTCTGGGAATGGACCCGGTTCGCTGGACAAAGTCATGGGAAGAAGGAAAGTGGGGCGGCGGTTCGCGATTTCAATTCTATAAGCATGGAATTCCGCTGAAAAAGATGTTTGTGGGCAGAAACGCCGACACGCTCGTCGGTCTACTGGAAACCCTATCAACGTGGGACGGTAAAAGCGAAGACTACAAAGAGGACTACATGTACCTGAATCTGGCACCCGACAGCAAGACACTGGTAGAAGATCTGAAGTACAAAGTCGAAAATTTCAAAAAGTACTTTAACCGCCATGGTGGGCACCAGAAATACGCGTTCCTGGTTCCATACAGGCTTGGAAGCAAACGGTACTGGACATACATTCGCGTGAAAATACCAACAACCGTGCTTCGGCGTGCCCCATTGTTATTTAACGAGGATGATCGCACGGTGGGTGTTGTGATTGAAATGGCAAACAAAACCGGCGATGACGGGACGGGGGGCGACGTATCATCATTTAATCTTGCCATGAAAACAGCGTACAACAGTGCAAAGGACACCATTGAAGAAATGGTTAAGAAAATGGCACCAAGAAACAGCTTGGGTGCCGATTGGGCGATGCCCACTGAACCTCAGCCTATTTCTTTCCGTGGACCTGAAAGGGAATTTGCAAGAGACGCCTACGTACATTTTGTGGGTGCGTCGGCCGGCGTTTTTAGAAAAGGTGTAAAAGCAAACGGCGTTCAAATGGAATACAAAGTGAAGATCGACACCAGCGAACGGAGGGTCGACACAGTCGCCAGGCCCAACAGCAAACATCTCGTTGAAACTCAAAGAGCGCTGTTACAGCAGCAGCAAGGAAGTGCATCTGAATCGCCAATGCGTAGTTTTGAAGCGCTAGAAGCTTATCAAATTACACAAGGCAACCCCGGAGCCGCACTGAGCGCAGTGCACGTGCTTGCACTTCAAACCGCTCTTGCAACAGAATCGGCCCTCGGCAAAAAAGAGCAGACGGCGACCAAACCAGCAGCTCAAACGGTCCGACAACCCCCAGCATCAACTTCAAAGGTACAACAACCCCCAGCATCAACTCCAAAGGAACAACAACAGCAATCGACGGTGGCTAGATCAGCAATTCTACATGTCCAACAACCCCCAGCACCAATTCCAAATGTCCAACAACCCCCAGCACCAATTCCAAATGTCCAACAACCCCCAGTGGTCAAACCAACAACTCAAAGACACGATTTTCTGGCGCAGCTTAGCATGAAAACAGGCGCAAATGTATTTGTAATCGATGATAGTTAGTAAATTTGTGCGATCACAAATATCCGACATCAATAAAGTACACGATGTTTTTATTTTTGCGTTGTTTTAACGTTCTTGTTTTGTTTGCGATCTCTGCGCCGTCTGCGCGCCAAATTTGCGGCCGGCGTCGGGTGCGCTTTAGTCGCGGCCGGCGCCGGTTTGGCTTTGGGAGCTGCTGCTGCTGCTGCTGCGGCCGGAGGTTCTAGTCCGACTGCACTTGCTTGCTGTGCCGTCTGCTGCTCCATGATCTGCGCAAACGCCTTGCCGGTCTCGTCGATGATCGCGGCGCTGGCCGCAGTCCCGGGCAGCGCCTGCAGGCGGTTGCGCATCGCTCGCAGACGACTGAAGCACTCCTTCATTCCATTCGCCAGCGCGATGGACGGCATGCATTGCTGCCGCAGAAAGCGTGCTTCCATTGTGCAGATTTCGAGGTCCGTCAGTGCGATGCGCATGCGGTGGACCACGCGCATCAACGCATGCGCCTCAATGCCGTTCAGGTCGGATGCGTGGTTCCACAAGATGTCCTCGAACGCGCGCAGCATGGTTCCGACCTCGCGCACCGACGACTTGATGTCGTACGGAGAGTTGTCGAACCACGGGCCCGGGATCTCCTGGACTGGTTCGGACGCTTTGTCGGCATCGGGCGCCGCCTTCGTCTCCACAGCCGCCGTTTCGCTGATGACGAGGCTTGCGAGACTCGTGTCTTCGACGAGGATCTCGTAGTTCGACGGGTTCATCTCCGCCGTATCGCTCATGGCACGCGTGTACTCGATGTCAAACAAGACCGATGTAAATGTCGTGTTTAATCTGACCCGCCGCGCTTTCTCGATTTCGACTGCGTCTCGGCCTGCTCGCGCTCCACGCGCACATACTCGGGCTCGCGCAGCTCCGCCGGCACCGACGTGATCGTGTCGTCGACGACCGATTGAAGACACTCGGTAATGGCCGCTGTCATCTCGCGCACGGGGTGCGCACTGGCGTCCGCGTAAGCTTCCGCGGTGAACGGCTCCATCCACGGCAGCGAGTCGCCGCACACGTACGCGCCGAAGATCTGGCGCAGACGCGTCTCGCGCTTGTGTCTCGGTTCCGGTGTAATCCACCAGCAATAGTCGTCGCTCCGCATCACCGCGGCCTCGTCGTCGTCGTTGTCGCGGAAGTAGAACTTGACGCGCGCGTCGTCCCGGAAGCGTGCATACTCGACCGGGTGTGCCAGTGAAACTGCACACCACCGCGGCCGTGGGTCGTATCTCGATAGTTCAAGTGGGACTTCGGCCGCCGCGCGCGCCGCTGCCTCGACGTCTGCGAGAGTGTAGGCAGCGTTGAAATCTGGACGCTGCTGCTGTCGGTCGCACTCCTCCAATTCGTGCGCGGCATCCAAAGTGTAAGTGTGCGTCGAGGGTAACAGGCTGGTGTCTGTGTTGCAGTCTGCCATGGTGGTGCAAGTCGACAGCCAGACTAAACGACCAGAAGCGCGCTTTTAGTTTAAAGACAGGGTTAAGAGCCGCGCGGTTGTAGCGGATTGCTTCAGCAGAATTCAGTTGGATTTGCTTCACAAATCCAACTGCCCATGGCCCTTGACGCCTGTCTCGATTTTGAGTTGCCCGGGTGCAAATTTCTCGAGCCGCCGTGCTTTGTGAATCGGTACGGCGAGCTAGCGACGGCGACTGGCGACGACACACAGCGCGGCGCCATCGCGACGAACCTGTTTGCGATGCGACGCATGCACGCGCTGCTGGCGCTGCCCAACTGCAAGTCCGAGCCGTACGCATCGATTGCGCGCCTGCTTGACGACACCGCGCATCGGGCCGGTGTTTCGGAGACGCGGCGCGCATCCCACCCGTGCCCCATCGTCCTGGATCCACACGATGCGGCGCCGCGCTGGCTGACCATGTCACTGCGCGTCGCGGTGTCCCAGTTGCTACTCGGGACCGGGGTCGCCATTCCCAAAAGCGAGACCTGGGTGCTCGAGCACTTGGTCGCGTTCCCACTGACACCGGCGCCGCCCGTGTTCCGCTTGCCGTACGAAGTGTCGGACCTGACCCACGTTGTCGGCCACTTTTACTGGCCGCGGTCGCAGGCGCGGTGGACGCCCGTCGGGCGCGAGCAGCCGCTCATTTTTCGGCCTCGCGTCGACCTTACACAAGCCGAGTCGAATTGGTTCTACGCGCGGCTCAGTGCATTTGCCTTCTACGCGTACTGCACCGTACTGCCACCGTACGCCGTGTGGAGTGCGCTGCGGCTTTTCTTTGATCGCGTGGAGACTATCGTGGCACAGGTACGGCCGTCGCGTTGTTCTGCGCAAGCATGCACGCAGGACCGGCACATCGAGTTTGAGGCGTTCAAGATCCAGAGTGCAAATCCGCCGCTGTTCCACGCATGGAAGCGCTGGAACGACCACATGGCGCTGTACGCACACTGGTTCGTGGCGCTGTACCAAGTCATGGAGCGGTCAAGCACCGCCAATCTGGCGCCGGTCAAGGCGCTCGTGAACGGCGTCGTGGTCGAGACCATCCACGAGCCGTTCAGTCAACTGCGCACATTTATGCAAGACGCGCGCGACTACTGGCCCGCGATGTACAGCTGCCAGACCGAGTTCTCGACACTCGAGCCGCGCCTGGTTCCGTTGCAGCGCGTCTCGCGCCACGAGGCAACCGCGCTGCTGCAGACGCGCCTCTGTCGACGCGACATGACGGCGTTTGTGAACGCCAGTCTCCCGGACGAGGATCCGAACTGTGGCTCGGTCTGCTACCGCGTTCCCGACATGCTGCCGTCGCACATGCGCGCCACCCTGGCACACCTCGGGTTTGAGCCCAGCGACATTGCCAGTGTTGTCATGGCGCCGTACTTCAACGGCGGCACCGAGTCGCACACCTACGACCTGTTTGTGCGCATGCACGCGCGACACGAGTGCGCCTGGCAGGCGGCGTCGATCTGCGACCTGCCTCGCGCGGCGCGGCCCTTGCTTCAGAGGCTGGGGTGTGCTCCGCGCGAGTGCCTCGTCGACCGGCCGTCGGTGCTGCGCGTTCTCCGGCGTGCGGTTCTGCGTCTGTGCGTGGCACACGACGCGAGGCTGGACTGCGCCGCCGATCTCGCGTAAGCATTTGCAGCCACAGCCGCAGCCGCCATCGCCGTTTCCAGGTTTCTTTGCGACGCGTGTGGCGCCGACGAACCGAGCCCCGCCCTCGTGTTCTTCTGCAGTGCCGGCCTCGAGGCGTCGGGCGTCGTGTGTCTTCGGACACCAATCGGTGCATCCGATGCCGACATGAAGCGCAGTGTCCGCAAGTGGAGCGCCGCGCTTGGGTCGCTCACCAGTGCCGAGGAGCTCCTTGGGCCCATGGCCGGCTGCCGCTTTCGCGACATTGTGCGCGCGACGGTCCCACTGCTGGACACAGTGCAGCACCTTCGCCTCTTCGTCCTGTTTGCGTGTGCGAACCCTGTAATCGGAGACCTTGCGCTGTGTGCCGAAATTCAGCGCGGCTGCGACAGTTGCACTGGTGTCACAAAGCCAGTTCCGACATTTGAGCCGGCGGAGTCGGCGCTGGGAATTGTTCTGATGACGACATCCGCCGCGCAACTGACGACCGTGATGCGCGTGATCGAGACACTGAACGCAATACGCGCCGGGGTCTATGCACTGGCCGCCCCACTGGCGCGCTCCGAGATGCAGAGCGTTGCCTGGCACCAGACCGACGACGACCTGCGCCTGCTGCGCGAGCGCGAAGCACACGCCCGCACGTGCGGTGTTCGGCTGCGCGAGCCGCCGGTCGCCACGCGTTCGCTGGCCCTGTTCCCGGACCAATGCGGCCTGGTGTGTGCGTCGATGCGCAACTGCGCGAACGGCGACGACCTGGTGGCGGAGCTTCTGCTGGGCCCCGATGCCAAGATGAACTGGCAGCCGACCAGCTCCGACCCCGACTACTATCGCATCACGCCCCTGCCACCGCCACCGCCTGCCAACAAGGCCGCGCGCCATGTGACGGCCGTGGCCGACGCACGCACCAAGGCGCACTTTGGCGACGACAGCCTGCCACGCATGCGGCCAAGTTATCCGGAGCCGGCGCGCAGCACTGTGCACATGACACAGGACGAAGTGAAGCTGGCCAACCGCGCGCGGGGCGTCGGACAACCTGCGCCAGCGCCGCCGCCGCCGCCGCCGCCACCACCACCACCACCCGAGGCGCCGGTTGTCAAGCCGACGAAGCGCAGCAGGCCGGCACCGGCTCCGGCTCCGGCGGTGAAGTTTAATAGCGCGGGCAAAGTGATCCGTCCGGCGGCCAAGCCCCAAGCGGCGCCTCGGGTCCCCAAGCCGACGGACAAACTCACGTGGTCGGCGTCGATGCTTGATTTCATGGAATTGGATAAAAGCTAGTAGAAACGATGCGTGCCTCTGGCTGGGTGTGTGTGTGCGCGCGCTGGCACGATGTGCTGGAAGTCAACTGCCCCTGATCGCAACGTGCTGCTGACGACGTGCCACAAGCTGGCGGCCCTTGTGCACTCAATCAGCTTCCTCGTGCTTGTCATTCTGCTTCTGACCGGGCCCTCGAGTCACTGGCCAGTCACCATCCCATCGTACAACGGCGCGCGGGTCAACTGGTTTGCCACGTACGTGCACTGCTTGCGGCGGCGTGCGCGCGCACGACGTGTGCAGCTACAATCTCGGCTGGGTGCTCGTCTGCTTTCCGGCGCTGTCGGCAGTGAATCACTTGGTGTACGCGCTGTGGCCGTGGTACCAGGGCCTCGTCATCGATACGCACACCAACCCGGTGCGGTGGGCCGAGTACGCCATCAGCGCGGGCGCCATGGTGTGGGTGATTGCCACGCTCAGCGGAGTCACGGAGCTGCGCACCCTCATCGCACTGTGCATCCTCAACGTCGCCCTGCAGTACGTCGGGTACCTTATTGAGGTGGTGCATGCCTACGACAACTACACGTTGCTCAAGCCCGGGGGCGGCGGCGGCGACGCCATCAACGCACGTTCGGGCCACCTCACGTTTGTGGGATGGCTCATTTTTGTGGCCATGTGGGTCGAGATCGTTGTCTCGTTCTTTTCCGTCATCGAGTACGACACGGTCCAGAAGCCGCCCGACATTGTCTACGCAATTGTCATCGTTCTCTTTGTGTTGTTTTCAACGTTCGGGGTCTGGCAGCTGTTCTACATCTACGGGCGAATTCACAGCTTCACGGTGTACGAAATCGGCTTCATCTGTCTGTCGTTCGTGTCCAAGACCCTGCTGACCTGGATGGTCTACGGCGGCGTCATCAACGCCGGGACCAACATGCGCCAGACGTAAACGTCCGAAATAAAGTCTGGGTCAAATTTTGGACTTGGCATTTTTTCGAGTTTTGGTTGGCGGAAAGTCGGTTTTGGATTTTGACCCGACGTTTCAGCCTTATATACCCGAGGACTTTGGGCTTGGTCACACTTTTGTGTGACCAAGCCCAAAGATATGTCTCGTGTCACTGATGCTGCCGCCACTCAAGAACACAACGTGCCTGCTTCGCCCGATGACTTTGTTGACGAGGGGGCGTCGATGTCGTCGGGCCCCGAGGTTGATTCGGAGGACGACGACGTTCTCGCTCCGTATGCGCTGCCCAACTGCTCGCCGCTCTGCAATCAATGCGACATTCGCGACTGGGTGTGGGCCGACGTCGTGCGCGCCTACAAGGAGCTCGAGGACGCGCTGGATGACTTCAACTACGAAGCCGCAACCGGTGAAGACGACACCGCGGAGCTTGCGCGGATGATGGAGCGCGTGGAGATCGACAACGCGCCGCTGCGCGCGCTGCGCCGCGCCGTGTACATCGACGTCTGTCGGATGCGCACCATGCTGATTGAGCTTGGCAACGCGTACGGCCCCGACGACTGGGAGCGCCGCGAGACGCACCGCATGCAGTCGTGCTTCAATGCCATGTTCCGCACGCTGGACGCCATGCGCGACTTCCCGGCGGCGCGCAAGTTCTACGCCAACACGATGCGCAGCGAGCTGGGCGCCATCCACACGAGCTTCATGGTGATGAACGTGCAGTCCGGCAGGCGGAGTCTCCAGGACCGAGAGCTCGTCTTTCGCGCGCGGCTGGCGTTGGTTCTGGTGTCGAACGCGAGTGCGATCGAGCCTGTGAGTCTGCGCCACTTCTTCATCGACTCTGCTCCGGTTCTGCGCTCTGCGGTGAACGCGCTTCTGACGCACCTGTCGACGGAGGCGATCTGCACGCACAATCTCTAAATAATACACTCGCATCGTTCAGAGTCTGTGGTGTCTTTCTGGCGTGTGTCTAACCCCGCAATCGGTACTTGAAAATGTTAGGTGAGCCGGGACTTGGCGTTTTTTCAAGTCCAACCCTGGTGCGGAAAGTCGGTTTTGGATTTTTACCCGACACTTCAGCCTTATATACCGAAGGACTTTGGGCTTGGTCACACTTTTACTCAAGTCACTTCCGACCCCAAGACTATGTCCGCCAAGCACAATTTGATTGAAGAAGAAGAAGGAGCTGCGTCGCTGCCGCCTGCCAAGAAGCTTGCCGTTGGCGAGTGCGACTGTGCTCGCTGCGAGCTGCGCGAAGAGATCTCCGTCATGTTTCTGTCTGCGCTGGAGATTCTGGACGAGAATACCGAGTGCGACGCAAGCGCCTTGGACGAAGAAAAGCGCTGCCGAGCTGTTCGCGCCAACATTGCGAGTGCGGCGAGCCACACGATCAACCAGATCGAGGACCTGCTTCGCCGTCCACGCGAGCCGCTGTCGGAGACGTTTTCGCATCGCTACTACGTGCTGAGGCAGCGGTACAACTACGTGCTCGCCGCATGCAAGAGCCGGGACGAAGGCGAGGTGCTGGGCGCAGCCGCCATGTTTCGTCAGTTCCACTTTCTGCTTCGCCACGTTCTTGCCGACATGCACGACGACATCTGCAGCGCCGCTTCGTCGCCGGCCGGTGACCAGGTCTTCTTTGAGCGCGGCACGATGGCGCACTGCATGCTGCGCAACTGCCACGGCATCATTTTCTGCCGCGCGCTCTACGAGAAGCTTTGCACGATCGCCGACCCGCTCCAGGAGGCAGTTGCCGAACTGAAGGCCGCGCCGCAAGACCCGCACTGCACTGGGCACGTCATCCGCCCTGTGCCGCGCGCCGCCGCCGCCAACGACGAAGACTCGGGCACTGACGTCGACACCGTCCCGGACGTCGTTCAAACTGCTGCTGCTGCTTCTGGACAGTCAAAATAATACACATTCTGCGTTTATCTCACACTTGTCGTTGATATTTGGAGCGGGCGGCAAGCGTAGTCTTTACACTTGGGCGCGGCGGGGACTTGGCGTTTTTCAAGTGTGGCCGCGGAAAGTCGGTTTTGGATTTAGACCCGACGTTTTAGCCTTATTAGGTCGCGGATCCAGGCCCAAGTCACACACACTCACTCAAGTCTCACCCGACAACAAGACCATGTCCAATCCTGCCGCAATCGATCTGACCAATGACGACATCAACAATACCATTCAGGCGCAAGACAGCGACGACGACTTTATCATTGACGACTATCTGGCTGACGAAATGTACGGTTCGCCGGCCGGTGTAACCTACGGACGAGACGCCGGCGCCTGGCCCTACTGCGCGCAATGCAAGCTGCGCCGCGGCGTGTGGATCGGTGTCCGCGACCTGGTGGACGAGCTGTGCGAGGAGCTCGAGTTTTTTCAAGTCTTTGAGAACCCGGTGGAGGTGGAGCGCGCGACGGAGTGCGCGGAGATCCTTTCGCTGCCCGAGCGTGCGTTTGTTCGCGCTGCGGTGACCGACGCATTCGACATTGTGGACGCGCTGGAGGGCGAGGTGCGCCACAACGGAGTCATCGTGGAGTCGACCGCGTCGTTGCGCAAGGAGTACCAAGCAATGGCCCGCGCCATCCCTACACTGGCGACGCTGGACGACAGACGAGAGCTCTTTTACGGCACGCTGCGCAGTAAACTGCGCGCTCTGCGCACAAAGCTGGAGGACCTGGAGAATCGGCCCGGCCCCTGCTCTGCGCACGACGACGAGCGCATGTACAGGGCCAACCTCGTCGTCATCCTCGCAACACACACAAGTGCGCTGCCCAATGAACTGCGCACTGCGTCAATCAAGGGAGCTGCTGCACTGGATGCGGCGATCGAGTCGTTGCGCGATGCAGTTGCGCTCGATGGCGCGTGTTCCGACCAGTTCTGAACGATGCAGACAAATACATTTTAGTTTGTTGGTGCATTTTTTGTTGTTGTTGTTGTGCTTTTGACGCCGTTCCAGTTAGCTTGGATTCTTGACCAATGGCATGTACATGGAATGGAAACGCCGGGGTTGTCACAGGCTTGGCACTTGGGGCGCGAACCAATCACAGATTCGCGCTGTGTCCGCTGTACGTCGACACATCGGTCCATGAACTCCGCCATTGCTCGCGGATCAATGTCGATTTTGGTTGAAGTCATTTGCGTTGCAAATCACACTCGCGATCTACGCAACCGAGTTTATAATTGAGATTCCGACGCATAGCTAAGCCGCTCGGGTGGTGTTGGCACTGCGTACAAGCTGCGCAGAAGCGACGAAGACGGCTCCAGCTCAGCGCGCACGTTTGGTGCTCCCAGTTTCGCCACCTGCATCGGGTTCCACACGCCCGCGACGTTCCCGGTGGCTCCAACTTGTTCGGCGCAGCAGGCGCCCACGTTGCCCTGGAAGGGACACACGCCGTAGAGAGCCAGCGTCCGACACGCGACGTGTCGATCGCCGAGCGGTCGGCGAAACACATTTGCCAGCGTAGTCTTGCGTTGCTTGATCTCTGACTCGCGCGACCTTGGGTCCGGGTACCACAGCGGCATGCCCTTCTCACTCAGAAACACGCGCTCGATCTCGAAGCGCGTCTTGCCCAGAGCGCGCAGCAGTCGAAGCATGCCCCATCGCGCATGGAAGACAAGCTTGGCCTCGGGGTCGCCGCGCTCCGCCCGCCGCATGTACTCGCGAACGCACCGCGGCGGCTTCAGATTGGCCGCCGTCGCAGCCGCAGCCGACGTAAACATTGCGTTGCTGGCCCTGTGGCGCAGGTCGGCCAGGAGCGGCTCGCGAAACACGCGCTTCATCTCGAGCCCCAGTGCACGCAACTGCGGCTGGTCGGCGCCGTTGCCCGGCGTGGCAGCTTGCGCAGCGGCCAGCCAGCCGGTGGCGGTTCGACGCAGGGTCTGCACGGTTTTGTCGGCGAGCACGTAGGGCTGCAGCAGGCGCAGCGGTGCCATCAGCCACCCGGCCTGGACGAGGATGGCGCGCGACGCCACCAGAGGCGCTACGCAGTCGATGGACTCGAATGGCAACGCGCCAAAGTGCACGTCGGTCGGGAACATGGCGCGCAGCACCAGCGTCACCATCGGGCGTTCGGGTGTGATTGCGGCAATGGTGCCGGGTGGCGCGGCTGGTATGGTGGGAACAACGCCTTTCAGGTGCGGACTGAAGCGGTGTGCGCCGTGTCGAAGGTCGTACAGCAGCGCCGAGTGAAAGCGGTCCAGCAACTCGGTCAGCAGCATGTGGTCCCTGCGCGCACGCACGGTCGCCGTGGCAGGCGCGCGCAGCTTACCCAGTGGCGGCCACTGCGCGAAGCGTAATCCACAGTCCGCATCGGTTGATGGTGCCGAGCGGGCGCGCAGAGCGGATGTCGTGCAGGAACTCGGTCGCCGCCCGCGCGTACGTGTCCATGCTCTCGGGCGTGCGCGGTGGCTCGGTCCACCAATGCTCGTCGTCATGCGCTGGCTTCTGGGCGGCGCGCAGAAAGGAGCTGTTGTTGTCGACGGGCAGCTCGTCAATCGCAAAGCGACGGTGCTCGGGGAACACGCCTTCGGCTTCTGGCATGTACATGGCGGCGCGCGCCACAATGCTCTCGGTGCGCGCAGGTCCGTGCACAAAGAGCACCCAGCGGCACGCGTCGCGCAACGCAAGCGCCTTGCGCAGGTCACCGACGCTGATCGTGTTGGTTGAGCACTGCACAATGGCAATGTCGTGCCGAAGCTCGTTCTTCGCAATCCACGACACGGCCTTGATCTGCGTCGGCAGCTGCTTGCTGGACTCGGTGCGGTGCATTTGGAAGAATGAACTGCCGCACTGCAGATTCTTTTCAACTCACTCGCCCAGGCAGGCTTCAAGTCTGCCAGCAGACAATCAGTTTAAATACACAGATACACGCCGGAAGCGCGCTTGACGACCACATTTGCGCTGCAAGTCTGCGTGTAAACTTACAGCCTGGCATCTAAAACCATCACGGCCCACCGCCACATCAAGGGCAGCTGTGCTGCACATTTCAAAATGAGATCCGTCACAATCACCGGAATGAGCAAGGGCAAACCAAGTACGCTCGAACGTGAACCCTCAATGGTGGACTTGAACGACGAGATCGAGCCGAAGCACCCGGCGCTCGGGCTTACGAGGTGGAAATGGACACGCGTCTGCTTCATGAACGCACTCACCGAGTCGTATTTTGCCAACAAGATCGACCCGCCGCTGAAGCTGCGTTCCGTGCACTTCGACTCGGATTCGTATTCAGGCAAAATGCAGACGCGCGCTCGAATTGTTTGCGAAACGGACAAGGGCGACAGTGTGATCATTACGCTGGATCCCAACGCAACCGAACGTCTGCCACCTGGCTGGGCTGAAACCTTTACGCAGGAGAAGCTGATGCGGCCGTACTGCGAAAGCATGGATTTCTGGGGCAGTGTCCAATTTATCCAGTTTGGACGCTTTCCACACTTTGGCGCATTCAACCTTGGTGACGCTATTCAGCACGCGTCCTGCTATCGGAATAACGCCTCAAAGACAAATGATCCAAGAATGACTGAGACGTTGGACGTGCTGCTCACAATCCTTGTGGAACTGAACTGGATTGCAACTGCCGACTACGACTGGACGCTTGGGTTTTGCTTTCCCCGCTTCTGGGTTGCCCACGCGGCCAAGTTCAACGTCTGTACTTATTCATTGATGCTCGACAAGACCGCCGCCCCGCGAATGGCATTCAACGTGACGTGGCAAGACCCGGCGTTTTTCGCCACCGTGCTGTGTCTGATGCGCGAGTTCGAGCTGGACACGCTTGCAATGCAAAGGGTCCGTCTGGATGCTAAACCAACTGCTGCTGGAAGTGTTGTTTTGGTCGGAACCGACTTTCATGGCATTTTCAAGAACGTCGACGACGTCACGTTTACGTTTGATGCGAACACGTGGCCGTTCTTCGAGGCAGTACTCCGGAAGAACTTTCCGAGACTGTCAAAGCTGAGGACGCTTTTTGTCGGTCGCTATGCGTGTGTTGACATCGCGCAGTTTGTTGCAAGCCACAGAAACGTTGTGGCAAGTGCGTCAAGACCCGTGCGCCCGGGCCCTGATTTGAACAATAGCACGTTCGATGCGTTCGTCGTCAACTACGCTGTGAACTTCAAGGCCATGCGCGCGTTTGTGGAGGCGGACGCACATGCCATGCGGAGCCAGAAGCTGCCGATTGTCCAAAGCTTTTTCCGGGCGCCGACGTTCGAGCCGTGCGTTGTGCACTTGATCGACCGCGCGCTGCATGGCCGCGACGTCTTGGAGATTGGTTCGGTGGCCGGGCGTCTGTCGTGGCGCGATCTCTGAGCAGCCTTTCCTTACACAATAAAAACACGTATTCCCACGTCTCGCGCGTCGGCTGCGACACTCGAAAATGGAGACAAAGCGCCGCAATCAGCTGCTTCGCAAGCGAACCACCAACGCGGAAGTCACGGACGAGTTGAAATACCTGATGACGCGCGCCGAGCAAGTTCAAGCCGAAGTGAACAAGTCCATCGCGGAGATGGTTGAGCTGGTGGTGGCAAGTCCACAGAAGCGCGCATTCCTGAACTCGGGCATCGGGATCCTGGAGGAATACATTTCAAGCATCGTGCAGTGCGGCGAAGACGCGGACGAGCTAACGGAGACGCGACGACAGCAGCTTGCGGAGGCGGCCAGCAAACGAAAGAAAACAGGAGGCCAGAAGACGAAAGCGAGTGAGACCATAAATAATGTATTGTAACTAGTCCAGCCGCGCCGAGAGGTTGCCGGCCGTCGTGTTGAACCCGAGATAGCGCTCGGTGAAGCGGGTGCCGTGCAGACAGCGGTCGACGAGGTGCACGAGGTGTGGATCGAACAGTGGAGACCGGAAGAAGCTTTGCGCCACCTGCTGCTCGGGGCAAGTCGCCACATCGGCCTCGACAAACGCGTGCATTTGTCTTGCGCGCTCCACGTAGCAAATCGCACTCTCCGTAACGAAAAAAGCATCTCTCGACCTGTGGCTGTGGTCAAATGAGAAGTCGATGGCGTTCTTGTGCTGAATGAGAAACTGCAGTATCGACTCCAGCATTGGAAATCCAAAATCGTTGTTTGGATGGAACACAATCTTCGTCAGCTTCGGAAAATTGGCGCGAAACGTTGACCGAATGTACGGCCACGTGCGAGAATTGACTATTGCTCCCACAGCGCGGATGTTGTCAAACACGCCGTGGAAGTCGCTGTTGAGGTTGTCGAGACTGCCTGATGTCACGGCCATTAAGCTGAACGTGGTGTTCGGCAGCGCACGCAGATCAAACGCGTTGAGGAGACGACGGAGGTTCTGAAAAAACCCGTCGCGCTGCCACTCCATCGGTATTGTCATCGATGACGATAAACCCGCTTGGAATTTTGCTGCATGCGCCAACCATGCATGGCAAAAGCAAAACCCGACGTTCCAATACTGGTCTCGCTGGTAGTTTACCTCAATCAAAATTGTCAACAACAGATCGACCGTGTGAGTAACTTCAGGGCGCGTCTGTGTGCGCGAGCACCTCTGCCCAAGATCCCAAATGGCGGCGTTAATGCGCTCCTTCCATATGGTGACTTCTTTGTCGCCATAATGATTCTTTGGGCCAATAATGTTAATTCTCGTCACAGACTCCCAGAAGCGAACGTTGCGATGGTAGGGACGCATGAGCGATTCCTGCGACAAGAGACTCGAGTCGCTCTCAACGAGTTCAGCAGGCACGATGAATTCAACGCTGCCAGCAGGCTCGCCGTCGGCCAGGCGCGGGATCTCGCACAAAATGCTCCAGTCGAACTGCATCGTGCCAACTGGTACTCCGTCGCGATTGCGTTTGGCCGCGGTGGCTTCGGCAGGCACGCGCGTGGCTTTGATAAACCGGAACGGCGGGTGGCTCTTGTTCTCGAAAAACGGCGCCGTCAACGCATGCATGAAGGCAATGCGGTCAAAGTTGTCCTTGTTGAGATTGCATGCCGGGTGTCGGATGCGGTCGTTGTCAGATACTTCGGCGGCGAGGTAACTCAAACAGTCTTGCTTACGCATGAGATTGTGTGCTGCAGCTGACGACCCGTGTGCTCCAGTGCCTGTGACCGCCTTACTGTCTGCGTGCGCGCTTTAAGGCCGGAAATCGTCTGAAATCCAGGATATCAAATGAAAGCCCGCGTGCAATTTTAAACGCCGTTTTGAAGCTGACAGCTTGCGTGCGGTCGTTAACCCCGATTTTACAATTGAAACTTCAGACGTCGCGTAACCCCGACTCTCGTTTTCTGTGCGCTTAGGGATTGCCAGAGATCTTTCGGCGTTTGGGATCGGGTTGTTGTTGTTGTTGTGGTTGTGGCGGCGACCGAACCGCAACGCGAATCTGAAGCTCGTCGCCGCGACTCCACCAGCCGTTGCGCTCGCACATGTCCATGAACTCGTCCTCGCCGATCTTGTACTGCGCCCAGTAGACGGCGATTTGCAGCGACATAAACGTGTCGTCTTTCTGACCCGGGCCCTTGCCAAAGATTGCAACCTTGGTCGGGCCCCATCCAGCTTCCTGGTGTTTGCCGTGACAGCGCGCACACGCGAGTGGCCGACCTTTGGATCGCGCCGTTCCGACCTGTAGTTCATCATCTCGCCGTACATGACATTTTGGAATTCGGTGCGCTGAGCGCTCAGAATGCTGGCGCTGAGTTGCTCGGCGCCGCGATTGTAGCGTCCGATGAAATCGCACGGCTCCGCCCAGTAGAGGCCGCCGCGCACCATCAGCGCCTGGATGACTTCGATGTACGCACTCTTCTCCATGTGTCCGGTGTGCACGCCGTAGCGGCCCTTCTGTCGACCGTCCTCGGCCAACACAACGACCGGCTGCACTTGGTGCTTCTGCACGATGCTGGCGATGCGGTCGGACTCGAGGTACGACATGTTGCCCTCGATGGACACGACGAACGCGGCGCCCTGGTAGCGGCGATGGCGCCGCAGCGCAAACACAAAGTCAATGAGCATCTGGTCGATTTCGTCGCTGCGGAAGCTGGCCGACTGCACGCCGCCGCAGATCTGCCGCGCAGTAGAAATAAATCGGTGAACACAGACAAACAGACAGACACGCGTGTGTGTGCATGATTCGAGTGGATCCGGCGTTGAAGCTGCGCGCTGCGTTTGCCACCGACTCCGAGGCGAGCCTGGCCGACGGCGCTGCGGAAACTAGCTGCTCAGGCGGCGGTGCTGCCACTGGCGCTGGAGGCGTGGAGGTGCATTCGATCGGACCGGGACCCGTTGCCGCAGGAGGTGGAGGTGCACTTGAACGCGGTGACGCGACAGCCGGCGGCGGCGACCGAGCTCCCGTGGCTGCGGCTCGTCCTCGTACTTGGTATTACTGTCTCCAATACGTTTCGACGCTTCATCACGGCCGAATCACCATTCGAGACCGACGCGATCAAGGCATTCTATGTGAGTCGCCGCCGCCGCCGCCGTCGTCGTCACGTGACGCCAGTCACATCTGGGGGTGCGTCTGAACGAATTCGTCGTGTTGCACGAGCGCACGGGCCCGTCCACGAACTACGTCGAACTATCGAACGAATTGCGCCAGGCATACATCGCCGATTTCAGCGCCGGTGTCGTCGCGGCGGACAGCAGCAGCAGCAGTAATGGTGGTGGTGATTACGAATAAACATGCCGGCACGCACCACGCAATCCCCGTTTTGGAAATAGACCGCGGTCATGGCCCAGTTTGAGGACGAACCGCCGCCCGACGGGTCGATGCCGATAAAGACGAGGCGCGGGTTCGATGTGTCGACAATGAGGTGGCCGGGGTCGCGCATCACGTTCACCCAGCCAGGCTTGATGAAGTAGTGCGCGCCGTCGGTAATGACGCCGAGGTTCTCGCGTTGATTCAAGAACTCGTCGCTGCGAAGGATCTCGCCCACTTTGCTCATGCCGACAGTCGACTTCCACGGCGGCAGCAGATCCAGCCGGTGCTCGCACGCCTCGTTCAGGCCCTTGTCAATGCACGCCGGGCACACGAGCGACGTGCGAATCGTCATCATCAGCGGCTCGCCGTTCTTATCTTTCAGGTTCATCATCTGCGAGTAGTGGTTGTGTTCGCTGCCCGGCGTGGCGATCGCCACCAACGCGAAGCCGTCCACACCCATCAGCGGCAGGAGAACCTGTGCGCGCACACACTGGTGCCGTTTCTTTGCACACAGTGTTACCTGACGCAACATCGCCTCGCTGGTTGCAGTCGCCTCTTCGACAATGCCCAAATGCGCAGTCAGACCGCGCGTGCCTGCAACGCAGCGCGTTGAAACGGACTGTCTGCCTATCTGCCTAGCTGCTGCGGCGGGGGGTCGAAACAGATGGCAACGGCATGCTTTACAGGCGGTTTAGTTAGTCAGTTTTCATTGGACACGTATTGTGCGGATCTAGCGCCTCGAACAGACGTCTCAGGAAGCCTTTAACAAATCGTCCGTCGGTAGCCGGTGGTTCGTCGAGGAACTGGCGGCGCTGTTGCTCGCGCAGCCACTCGATGGCCGCCTGTACAATGCTGCTTCCGTCAGCGCGCAAAGCCGGCACAGTCGGCCGCTGCTTGTCCATGAAGAAATGCATGGCTAAGTTTCCGAGCCGCACGGCGCGCTCCAGGTTGTAGTGCACGGCCGTCGCGTGCTGCGGGTGTCTGAATACACCACACTGTGGATCAAACGACGCGGTGACAACTGACGTCGGGGGCAGGCAGGCGTCGGCGCCGTGCATCGAGTTGATGCAGATGAAGCCGACCAGGCGCGTCGCTTGCACCGACAAAACCCCGTCGCACATGTACTGACAGCTGGCGTAGGCAGCGGCGGCGCGCGCGTCCGGGTCACACGGCGCATCGTGTGCTGCATCTTCCACCGTCAGCTCGGCCGACAGATCCATGCACCAGGGAACCAGTGTGCTCAGACGGCAGACCGAGCGCACGCGGTTCTCGATCGACAGCGCGTGTGTCACAAGTTCACCGCGATATCGAATCGCGAGAAGCACCACCGCAAAGTTCGTGAACCACCACGCCGCAAACAGTCGCAGACGGCCGATGCACCGGCGGTCTGTTGCGTCACAGAGGCTCCAATCGCCACGCAACAGGTGCGTGCCAATGGCGGCCGGTTTCCAGTTCTGCATGTCGTGTGTTGTGGTGGTTTCATCGCTGTCGTCACTGGTGCCGCTGCCGCTGTTCACGTCGGAATCGGTTTCCGAGGCGCCGTCGCTCTCGTCGTTGCACCCGCGCCGAAGCGCCTCGATTACACGCTCCTTGTACGAGAGCAGTGTTGCTTCCTGGTGTCGTCGCTTGTAGCACAGGCGCGTGTTCCGCAGGCGCACGGTTCGCTGCTGAAAGTAGGCGTCGACGATGAGTCCGGCCAGTGCGCGGAACAGCGGCAGCCGCTCGATGTTGGTGACGTACCGCAGCGACAGGTCGACCTGATCGGCCTCTGACGCCATCGCCATCGAGTCAAAATAGTTTAGAAGCGCGCTCGCGTTCCGCGCCTCTGCCGTTTGCTGCTTGCAACCAGGCTGCTGCTGGTGATGTAGGGTTGGAGACGATGCACCGGATTCAAATTCGCGTGTGCTGCGTTTCATGCTTGCGGTTGCTTCCCCATCCCGACAGCGTCGCTGTAAACGACTCATTTTCTTTATTTTGCCAAAAGCACACTTTAAGATTACATTTAGTACTTGAAACTGATTATAGTATACCGTCTCGTAATTCTCCTTTAAGTCCCAATCCGTATTTAAAGCCGTCTTTGTAAAGGCGCATACTTTCATCAAACAGCATTGTCATTTATCTAAAACAGGACATGCAGATCGGAGGTCATGGAGCAGTAAACATTCGAATTGGTGACGGCGCGCGCCAGTTCCTCATGCAGCAAAGTGGACGTGGGAGCTCGACAACGACTTGTGTTGGCGGCGAAATGGTTATCAATGGGAAACGCGTTGTGAACCACGGCGGAGGAAGCATGACGGTGGTGACGAACGCCAATGGTGTGAGGCGCGCGCGTGTGTAATGTTCAGTCGTTACAGGCACGTTTGTGAACGGTGAAAAGATTTGTGACGCGACTTCTGGCGTGAGCGTGCAACAGATCAACGGCGGAGTGGTGTACGCCAACGGGCAAAAGGTCGACGACATCGAAGTCATTCACATTGGCCGCCGCAAAGTCGACGACCCCAAACTCTGTGAAGCGACGCGGCCGTGCATTTCCGCACTGAAACTGTCAAGCACCGCGAAGCTTCTCATCGACTCCAAGGAAATTGAAGACGTTGTGGAGTTCGACGTCTTTCGGCAACGAATTCGTCTGTCACTCAAGGATGGCACGTCGGCACTTCACACAGACGTCAAGCGGCTCGAAATCTTGGGCAAGAACCCGTTTGAAGTTGCGCGACCGGACGTGCTTCTCGTGGGCAACGTGTCCATTTCGTGCGCTTCGGTGCGTGTGCTGACGTGTGACCAGTTACGTGCGTTCAGGCACTGCGTCTGACCGGTAGTTGCAACCGTGTTGAGGCAACCGGGCGAATCAAAGAATTGAGCCTGCATAACGGCTGCGTGGTGGCGACAAAGGTGACAACCTCTGTCGAAACCGTGTCCGGGCATGTGAAGAACGCGACACTGGCGCCAGCGCAAGCAGAGCCACAACAAGCGGCACTGACGTTGGTTTTCGATGGAGCCAACTTTGGGACAATTGACGCAAGTGACTGCTGCACCGTGCAAATCGTTGACTGCAGCAAGGTCTGCATGGAGCGCGTTCCGTGGTTCTTTGCAGTCGGCGAGTGCGACTTGATGAAAACAGAAACTGCATATGTGTACATTGCGGCAAACTCTCGCCACACCAACGTCAAGACCGTTAGCGGCGACATTTTCCTTGGGAGTTGCAACGACGCAATATCCACGTCCGGCCACATACGCATTTCTGGTGACTGCAGCTCCGCGCAAACTACGTCCGGCGACATTGCGGTGACTGGCGCATGCAAAACCGCTCGGTCCACGTCCGGTGATATCTACGTCCACAAGCCATGCGACGCATTTTCAGTCAGCGGAGTCGTTCTTTCTGTTTAATACACGTGCTTCAACCGTTTGCCACCAGCTTCAGCTTTTCGTGATCCATGTTTGCCTCGTGCAAACAGCAGCGCTTTATCCTGCACACATGCGCGCGCGTGCGTGCGTGTGTTGCTGCAACGCCGATACCTCTGCCAGAAGCAGTACAGACAGCAGCAACAGCACAGCAGTGGAACTCCGATGATGGCGCAATAGATGACAATAAGAAGCGGTGTGGCGAGCGTGTTGGAGGTCGGTGGCTCAGTTGTCCACGTGAAGGTGATGTTGAACGTCTGCGAGTAGTTGCTCGACTCGCAGTACGATAGCAGGCACGAGGTAATGGCAAATTGCACATTGTCTGCGACGGGTCGCGTGCACGCACAGCGGTGGCGGCCACGTACCTGTGCCGAGATCAAAGCGAGATATGGTCACTCCATTCAGAAGAGAGTTTACGGCGGCTTGAGAGGCCCAGAACGAGCAGCCCCGGAAATCGCTTCGGCACGTGTACGTGCCCAGCGCACCGGAAGAGCCGCTGTGTACGCGTAGCAAACACGCGGCCATCGACTCACTATCGCGAGACATTCAGTCCGGCCGAGAAGTTCAACGACACTTGCTCCAGCGTTGTTGCGTCAATGGAGATCTGCACACACACGCCCGCGGTCTTGGCCGTGCAGCAACAGCACACAGGCCTGGACGTAGAACAGGCTGGCCGGCGTTGCAAAACTGGAAATGGCGACGGTGGCGGGCGCAGCTGCGCCTCTGTACCCAGTTACCGCTGCGTGCGCGTTAAATTGCACAATGGCGCCGCTGTGCACACACGCACCGCTTGGGTATGTCACCGTGAAGTTGTAATTGACGGGCGTCACGTTCACTGTCTGCGGCACCGGTTGCGAAGTTGCAATGCTTGTGCCATTGACAAAGGCGGACGCAGTGAACAAGAATGTGAAGTTCCTGCATCACACTCGAAGAAGTCGGCCCAGCTGCGCTTACGATCCGGCGGTGTGCAGCGGAGGCACAAAGTAGACGACGTTGGAGGGCGATCTGGACATACGTGTTGTCGCGCCACGGCAACACGCACCCACTGGCATTCACCACCGGAGCCGGGAGCGCGCTGATAGCAGAGCCGTTTCCGTTGTACAGTGTTCCGACCACGGGCAGGGCGACGATCTGGTACTGGATGGTTGCTGTCGTGGTGTTGCTGGTGCCGAGCAGGTACACGGTGACGTTGGTGTTTTCCGGCCCAGACGACGTCCCGGCAACGGCCCACACGCTGTTCTGGACGTACAAGTAGAACAGCGTGGCGTTGGACGCAGTGCCGAATGTGTCCACGCAGTAGAACAAGAACGTGTCGGTCACATTTGAGGTTGCGTTGCCGATCGGAAGCGACGTGTAGAGGAGTTGAAACGTCGTCACGTTTCTGCAGTACGGGTACGACGTGAGTGGCCCCAAGCTGTTTGAGAAGGTGCCGCCCGCTTGCGGTGCTGTCGCGACGCAGTACTGCAGGACGTAGTCGCCGGTGGGCGCGTCGGGGTCGGCGCAATTGAATGCAGTGACTCCAGTGGGCACTTGTGCATTGACGACCTGGTAGCTCGCAAACGCGTACGGAACGTGGTTCACCGGGTATACGTTGATTGTCACTGTGCAGTTGGTGCGGCTGTTGGCCTGGCCGTCCCATGCGCTGAATGTGAAAGTTGTGTAGTTTCTGCCGTACGTCAGCGTTGGGTCTTGCAGGTAGCCGACCCTGGGCATTGCGCCCGCCACACGGTACGGCAGGCCGGTGATTGGCAGGAAATGCGTGCCGTTGTAGTTGTACAATGTGCCCACCGACGGCAGCTGCACAATGTCGTAGCTGAGCGTGTCGTTGTCAAAGTCGTATCCGGCGAGCGCAAACGCAAACGACGAGTTCAGCGTGTCCTCGAACGCCGACATGTTTGCGGTGGGTGCAACGTACGGGTACGAGTTTGGCAGGCCGGCGGCAAAGTTCTGCGCTTGAGTCGAGCCGTTCAGACCCTCTGCGTACACGGCTGCGAGCAGAATGTCACCCGCCCACGAAATCGGATAATTCGATACATTCGAGCTGTAGAATGGCGCAAATTGCAACATGTTCGACAGACTCCAGGCCTTGAAGCTGATGGTGTTATCGAGGCGGGTGCCGGTGGGGCTGGTGGAGGTACTGGTCCTGCAGGAAGTGTAGTTCATGCCGCCGCGAATCGTCAAGCAGAAGGCCATCTTCGTTGTATTGATATTCGTTTCGTTAACGTAGCAGTCGCCGAAATTTACACTAGTGGTCACGCGCTTGCAGTAAGACAAGGTCACCATCATCAGAGACGATGAATTTTGCAGAGTGGCGCCGCTGAATACGCCACCTATATCGGCCGATGCCGACGAATTCGCCTTGGTCGCGTACACGCCCATGTTAACATTGTCCTCGAATTTCATGCCATAAGACAGAGTTTCCACGTCGGGAACAGCAAACGTCCCCGACCAGTTCCGAAACCCAACAATTGCGTGGGCGAAGGTCTGTACTCCATTACTGGAACGAAGCCACATCTCGACGGTGAATGTCGAGTCCACAGCTGGAGATTGTGCCTGGAGCGCACGCATGGCCAGTGTCCAATTGGAGAGAGTTGCGGTGGACGACAGCCCGACGCCAGGAGACGCGCCCGGTGCACGCCCAGCCAGCCGCACGCCGATGCTGTCCGGGATCCAAGACGCGGTGCTGCCCAGCTGCAGACTGCCGGGCGAGAAGGTTGAATTCGACACATCCGCCGCAACACTTGGTGCGCCGGGGGTGGCTTGGGCGTCCGTGAAGGTATAGAGACAAACCAGATTGGAACCGAACCGGCTCTGGAAGTTGGCGCCGCCAACGACGAACACTGCAAGCAGAAATGCGAAAAATTGCACACGGGTGTGCATGGTGGTGGTGCCTAGTACTTGAACGCCGTATGCATCTATACATGCACGCCCCGGCGGATAGTACCCATGTGCGCCACCTATGCGCCGGTGTTTGTCTCTGACGGCGGCGCGCGCCGTCCGTCGCCTCGTTTCTCCAAGTTGCTGATGGAGTACTGCGGCGGCTTTTTTGGACTCACGGCGATTGTGGTCTACGGCAATTTCTGGTACGACCTCACGCCCTACATGGCCGGGGCTTCGTCGTGTGCACGAGCCGATCAAGTCACTACACTGCTCATCAACGCGTGCATCTGTTTGACAATGGGAACAATCGCGTTTTTACTCGAATACACGGCCTGCCATCGCGGCGGCGGGGCCTAGTTGTGAGTCCTTTCCGCGACGTCGTCGGGCTCGGGCCGGGTCTGCACGGCGGCGGCGGTGCTTTTCGTGCGTCGCGGCTTTGGACGGCGCGCCGGCTCGGAAACGGGTGGTGGCGAAGGCGGGGGCAATTCTGCTGCTGCAGTAGGAGGCGGTGGCAATGTTTGTTCCTTTTCTTCGGTGGCGGCGGCTGTTGCTGCTTCGACGGGGGCCTCCTTCACGTCGGTGTCCACCTGCGGCGAAGTTGTCCCAGTAAACGTAAAATCCCCGCGCGCGCGTACCAACGTCAGTTTCGGCTTGATTCTTGCCGCGCGGTCGTTTTCGATGGCAGCACACATGTAGGCGACCTTGCGCTTGCGCTGCTTCTCCCTTGCGGCGGCGGCCTCCGAGCGTTTGCTGAGCTTGCGACGTGCGGGCGACATCTGGTGCAGCTCTGGTTCGGCTTACAAAGTACTATTTACAACAAGAACTTGCACAGCTAGTACCAATCTCATGTTGCTCCTGACGGCGCTACTGGCCGCTGTTGTCGCCGCGCTGCCCACGTGTCAGCCCGGCTTCGCATCGGTCGTAATTCCTGTACCGAACTCAACCAACACGACGTTGTGCCTCTCGTGCCCCGTGGGCCGCTTCACTGACACGCCGAATAGCACCTCGTGTGCGCCCTGCCAGGCCGGCTACTTCAATAACGCGTCGGCGGCTTCGGTCTGCAATCTCTGCGCACCCGGTCTCTTCAACACCGATTCACTGTCTTCATCGTGCCTGTCGTGCGCGATCGGACGCTTTGCACCCAACGCCGGGTCCACGGCCTGTATGGCGTGCGGTTCTGGAGTCTGCACACTCGGCGTCGGCGCCACCAGCTGTGTTCCGTGCCCACCAAACTATACCGACGCTTCGTCTGCGGCGACGGCGCCTCCGACCACCGAACCAACTTCGGCGCCGGGCAGCACCAGCAGCAATTTGTCAACCACAAACGCAATCATCGGCTGGGTGTCCCTTATTATTGTCCTGTGTGTGGCGTGCGTCGCGATGCGCGAGTCGGTGTGTGTTCACCGACGGAGTCTTGGCCGGAATGTGAAATTTTAACGACGCACAGCAAATAAAACTTGGCCCAACAGCATATTTACTTTCGTGCGGTGGTGCGTTGTCAGGCGGCAGAATGAGTGGCTGGTTTTCGTGGATTCGTGGCGGCAGCGGGCGTTCGGGGCCGTCCGAGGCGTTGCGCGAGTCGAATCTACAGCTAGCGTGCATGATACGACGTCTGGAACTGACGCGGAGCAAGTGCGAGGGCAGCATTCGCGATCTTGAGGCAAAAATAGCAGACCTGGAACGGCCGCACAACGCACAGCACGGTCTGCGGCGCAAGCAGGCGCGCTACAGTCTGCGAGTGGCACAGAATCGACTGGGTGTTATCTGCGACCAGATTGCGGCGATCGAGACGCGTCGAAACCGCAACGAGGACGTGTGCACAGCAATGGAGCTCCAGGCGTCGACCGCCAGCGCAATCAGGGGCCTGCAAGACAGCGCGCCAGAGATCCTCTCGGGCAGCATGGAAGCCGTTCGTGAGGCGAGTGTGCGCGCGCCAGCCGTCGTTTCGTAGTTCTTGCAGATGGCACAATCGGACCAGAAGATGCAGAAGTACGAGGAGACAATGAACATTGCGCTGGAGTTGATGAACGGAACGGAGGAGACCAACGCCGCGCTTCGCGAGCAGGCCGAGGAGGACGAGCTGCGATTCGAGCAGAAACGCATGCTCGACATGGCGGCGGTGTCGGTGCCCGAGGCATCGATTCGCGCGGCTCCAATCGGACTCAAGGCGGCGACGGCACCCGTGCCAGCAGCCGCAACATCACCCGGGCCCAACGCAGACGACACAAGCGACCAGAAGCACACATAGCGAGTGCGCGTGTTGATTTTTATAAATAATTACATATTGCACACATCTCGGTAGTCGTTGATGAACTGGGCGCCGTTCATGCCGCGCAGACGCTGCTCGGCGGTCGTGGCAATGGGCGCGGCCGAGATGCGCGCGTTGCGGCCCGTGATGGTGTAGACTTGCTGCGCCGTGTCGGTGAGAATCAGTTGCAGCAACGATTCGACGGCGGCTTGCAGGTTCTGCAGCGCGGCCCGTGTAAACCGAACGGTGTCGAGGCCCATTGGCGCGGTGGTTGAATTGTACAGGATGAAGCGCACCAGTTTCCGGAATCCGGCCTCGGTGCACAGACGCGCGTCGCTTTTCTGCAGCGTCTTCATGCGCTTGAGGCGGCGCAGCGCGTAGTTGATTTTGCGCGTCTTGGACGACGACGACGACGCTGCCGCGCCCGCTTCCTCCTCCTCCTCGTCGTCGGTCGACACAACTTCATCGTCGTCGACGTGCGTCTGTGCTTCCTCGACCTCTGCTGCATCTTCGTCTTCGTCCGATGCTGGCGCCTCTTCGTCTTTTTCTTCCACAGCGCGCTGCTTCTTTTTGCGTGCGGCCGCGGGTGGCGGCGTCTTCTTCTGCTTGATCTCGGGCGCCGCCGCCGTGGCAATGACGACCGACTTCTTCTTCTTTTTTTTCAACACAGACGACTCCTGCGCCGACGGCTTCTTCAGTATGCCCTTTGAGGCCAGGCCGGGCCCGGTCTTGCGAATTGTCTTCACGGACCCAGTCGCGTCCGGCTTGCGAGTGCCAACAAACGTCTTGATGCGTGCCATGCTTGCGTATCGTGGTGGTTGCAAACAGAGGCTGGGTTCATAAGAAGCAGCTTTTATTTTCACTTCAGACACATACTTCGGCGACAAGGGCTTGCGCGCCAATGATTTGGATCTGCAACCGGTGGAACTCCTCGTTCAGTGTTGCGCTGGTGGCGGCCAGCTCGTCGTCGTACACCGTTGCCGCCGCCGTACATCGCGCCCACGGCTTTGGGTGAGTCGTGTACGAGGGGCTGGTAATGTGCACCTGCGTGCCGTCGTAGGCGCCCATGGGCGTGTACAGCGCCAAGTTTGCAAAGTGAACCAGAAACGGATAGCGTGTCGTGATTGCGTCGCTGAGCTCTGTGTCGCCGATGTGTTTCGAGTCACCGAGCACCAGCAGGCGCTGCAGGTGGTTGGTGTGCCAGTGCATCAGCTGCGCGCGACACACGTGTCGGTCCACCGCATTCAGCAGGCTCAGCTTCAGTGTGTTCAGGTGCACGAGAGTCTGCCACGCTGACAGCACGCGTGGACTCAGCACGATCGAGTTCACTGCGTCCCAGTACCGCACGCGCGGACACGCCTGTACCACCGCGTCCACCAGACTTGGATACAGTCTGCACTCGCTGATGACGATGTGCACGTTGAACTCGGGCTTCAGGCTGCTGATCAGAGACGCGCGCGTCGCGGCTGCCGACGGCGTCTGGTTTGCGGTGATGTACAGCAGGCCGTACGGACAGACAGCGGCGCTGTCGCCCGTCGCGGCGGTCGTGAATGTCTCGGTCTCGACGCGGTCGTTGTCAATTATGATCAGGTAGGCGACGCCATTCACGCTGCAAAACTCGCCAAACAGGCGCCTGCATTGGTCGAGTCGCGACTCGGCGTTGGTGCTTGGCACCGTTCCAAGCGTCGCGTCGACCTGCGAGCCGTCGAGCTGGTGCAGGTGGATGTCGTCGTCGGTGTAGTTCGGTGGCTCTGTTGTCGCAGGTCGAAGCATTGTTGTTGTCGTGGTAGTGGTGATTGAAACGATCAAAGACAATACAGTGCACTTTAATTCTTTTCGGTCGTTGCCGCCGCCTCCGCCAGCGGCTTGGTCATTGTCTGCTTCAGCTCGCGCGCGTGCTTGCGTCTCAGACGCAGCGTCTTTTCGCGCGCCGGGCGACGATTGACGTAGTCGGCCTTGCAGGTGGGCGTGTGCGTGTAGAGCGCGCGTCCGACTTGCGACTTGTGTCCGTGGCGCACGTCCTCGAGCGTCGCGGTCCGGCAGCGTCGGCTCGCCGTGTGTGCCAGCGTTGCCTCCAGCAGAGTTTTTGTCACGGACAGAAAAATGCGACGCGTCTTCTCCGCGGCTGTTGTTGTCTTGGTCGCAATGCCCGAACGCAGAAACATGTCTTGAATCGTGCCGTCCGACAGCGCCTTGTGGAGCACTTGGTCCGTCGACAGCGCCTCTGGCAATGATCGATGACGCTTTGTGCCTCTGGGTGCCTCGCCCACCCACTCGCCATTCGACGACGACGACGAAGCTGCCGCACGCGTGTCGCGTCGACTTTTGGCGTCGGGTGTAGTCGGCTTGCGCTTCTTTGCCGACGTCGCCGTCGTCTTGTTCTTCTTCTTGTTCGGCGTCTTGGTGATCGCTTCCGCTTCCGGCTCGTCCGCCGCCGCCGCCGCAGCCGCATCCACGTCCGTCTCCGCCTCGCTCAGATCCTGGCCATTGTTTACAACTTCCGATTCTTCAGGCTCGCGCTGCATGCTTGAAAGTTAGTGCTCAACAATGGACGTCAGCTACGAATGCGCCTTTACATTCACACAAGCCTGTTTCAAGGGTCAGTTTACTGGCAAACGCCGCTCGGCTCCACGCGACGGCGCTGCCGCTCGCTGCGTTCCGTCTCGGACAGATCGCCGTCGTCGTCTTCGTCCGGCTTGCGTTTCGGCGCCGCTGCAATTTGCAGTTGCGACGTGACGTCGGTCACAATCGGTTCAGACTCACAGAGCAGCCCGGGTGGGATGGTCAGCGCCTGAAGGCTGCCGGTGTCCCACGTCAGCTCGTCCTCGAGACCGCCGCCTCCGTCCGGCAGCCGGTTGTTCTCGCCGCAGTAGGTCACGCGCTTCAGCGACGTATTCATCATCAGGAGGCCGGTCTTGGGACTGATGCTGAACGAGATGCCGATCAGGCACGATACAATTGAGCGGTCGGTCAGCAGGCCCTTGCGTTGCTCGAACGGCACCAGGTGCGGACGACCATTGGGGCCGCGGAGCAGCACGAGTGGCACGTCTCTGAAGATGAAGCCCTCCTTTGCCTTGCCCATCTGCGGCCCGGTCTTCTCGATCTCCTTGCGTTGATTAAACATCGAGTGGATGTACAACGACGGCGGGTATGGATTGCTTGGATGCAGCGTCGGCATCGGCGGCACCTCTGTCTCGTAGCGCGCCTTCATCTTGTCCGAGATCTTTTGGAACACATTGCCTCCAAACGCCATGTACTCGGAGTTCTCTCGGTTGCTGCCGCTCGTTTTGTCGACAACTGTCTTCAGAGGAGACGCAAACCCGTTTTCCCTGCGCGCGCGTGTAACATACAACGGCAACCGACGGCCAGACCAACCGAAACATTGCCTCCGCTTCCTCCTGCGATATCGATTTCTCGCGCCGCTGCTTGGCAATTGCATTGTACGCGTCGCGCATCCTCGAGCCGGCGTAAGCGACGACTTGCGGCAGGTCGTCACACACCCGCTTGTGCACCAGGTGCGTCAGGCGGTGGCACCAGTTGAAAAAGTGCACCGCGTGCAGGTTGCGACCGTGGATGTCGGTTGACGCGTCGTCTGTCGCGTACGGAGCCACCACCAGATTGTAGCGCGCCTTGTACAGCTCGTGCGGCTCGGCTCCGAACTTCGACTGCGGGTTGTCGACCTTGTTGTCGCCCAGTGGCCAGACGTGCGGGCGAAATTTGCAGGTCAGGGTCGGTGTGCGCACCATCAGTTCAAATGGCGCCGGCCCGGACCCGATCGCGACGTCGAGCCGGCCCTCGGTTCCGCCGTACGTGACGCGCACCGACCTGGCATTGATGTTCAGACGGCGAAAGTAGGCGCGGTCGAATCGCGCCAGATGCGAGGCAGACACATCGGCCGGGTCTGGGTTGGGTGGCTCGGACATCAGGTCCACGTTCGGATTCGTAAAGATGTTCGACGCATCCGGCTGGAGTGGGAACGCCGCTTCTGCGTCTGCCGGCGGCTCCACAGAGTCGTCTTCGGGGCGCGCTGTTGGTGTATGTGTCGCCGTGTATGCCGAGTAGCCCGGCGCCAAGTGATTTGCAATTGCCGCTTCTGCCGCCATGTTGATGTGTGAGAAACGCAGCACAGACGCTACATTTTCAGCTTTTACTCTACTCATCGCCGCCGCTTTCGTGATCAACTGGCGTTGCAGGCACAAAGTCGTCTTCGTCGGCAGCGGCAGCGGCGTGCTCCAGCGGTGGAATGCCTTCTTGCAGCGTCATCATGGTGTGCAGCGCAGAGATGTCGGCGCCGTCCAGTGCAACATCCACCGACGCGGACGACTGCTGGGTGCAGGAGATAATCGCCAGATTGATCGGGGCGCGCTCCGAGGGTGCTTCCGCCTGAGTCTGTGACTGCGGCGCAGCCTGGGCGCGGACGGATTGTGGCACTCCGGCGGGCACAGCGGCGCTGCGACGGCTCGGGGGCAGCAGCGCCTGGTTGACTTGCGTCGCGTAAAACTTCATGAACTCGTGGTAGGTTGGCAGTGTCCGATTCGGATCGGCGGCGGCGGCATCGCCAATGAGATCGGCCTGCAGCAACATCCCGGGACGCCAGGCCCCGATCCCGTGGCCGTGGATGCACGCAATCAGACGCTCGGCGGACTGATTGCGCCGAATCAAATCCTGCACAGCAGTGTCGATGCAAGCAGGCGCGCCTTCGTCGTACCGGGTAGGACGCAGGCCGAACCAGCAGTCGCATCATGGTGGTTTGGTCGTGCTTTCTTTCGGAGCTGTAGATGCGTAGCACTTGGTTGCACGTCGGCGATCGCACCAGCACCAGGCCCGTACGGCGCATCGTCTCGACGTGCTGCGCAAACCAGCTGCTCGGATCTTGCGTGCGAAGACTTGGATCCAGCGTGGCGAGAATGCGCGCGCGGTCGGCGCTGGTGAGGCCCACGCCGCTGGCCAGCATCGCGATGTAGGGCCCCGGACGCCCGCCGTGCAGATTCATCAAAGCGTCGAGCGCCCTGCGCCGCCCGTCGTCCGCCACTCGCACCACATTCAGCGCCTCGGCACGCGGACTGGGGTGCACGACCTGTGCCACCGCGTAGGTGCCGCCCGGCACGTCGTACTCCTGCGTAAACGTCTGGATCTTCTGCAGCGCCGCGCCTTCGTCCTCGATCATCAGGTTCCGCCAATTGGTGGTGTACATGCCGTTCACCAGGCACTTGATCTGCAGTCGATTCAGCACCTCCAGGATCTCCGACTTCACAACCGACAGCGCCGCCGTCTTCTTCTTCACGATCTGAACGCCGCTGTACACCGACGCCGAAAGCACCGGGAAAATTGCGTCGGCCAGTGCCTCCATCGCGGTCCCGATCGCCGAACCGGTCAGCAGCTCGTACACGGGCGCGTAGTAGCTGTTGAGTTGCTGCTGCTGCTGTGAAATAACGTCAGCTGCACTGGTCGCCGCTGCCGCCGCCGCTGGAAACGCGTCCATCGAATCTTCGGCCATCAGACGCAGCGTTCCGGAACTGTCGCGACCGCCGGCAGTGACGTCGCCGCGCGAGTGCGAACGCGACATGCGCGCACCCGACACACCGGCCGTCTGTGGCTCGATGTCGACGACGTTGGTTCCGGCGCCAGAGTTCGCCGTGTACTGCTCCAGTGTCTTGATGCTGAAGACGACGCACTCGCGGTAGTTGGTGAGTCGGTTCTCGCCGAGCGGGAACAGCGCGCAGATGTGGCGCAGAAGCAGCATGCGCTCGGCACGCTCCTGGGTTGCAACGTCGGCGTACGCCGGGTCGCCACGAATGCGGCGCAGCTCGGTCATGTAGGCGGCGTAGGCCGGTGCAATCATGGAGTTGCGCGGCTTGAACACGACGGTGCAGAGGATGTTGATGATGGTGCGCAGAAACATGTCGTCGTGCATCAGCGGCGACAACGACGCCACAAAGATGCCGGGCGCGCACGACACCGACATAAAGTCTGGCATGCGCATCAGCGCCTCGAGCGACAGCACGTCGTTGTAGATCAGAGTCAGCGGCGAGAACGGCGACAGCAGGAACTTGAACATGCCACACCAGGCGCCCAGGACGTGCGTCATGCGGTCCAGGCGTTTGGAGCGGCGCACCTGGCTGGCGTCGGTCGTGTTCGACATAATTGCATTGAGAATCGCAATGTTGACTTCGTACTCGGGGATCTCTGCGGCGCCGATCGTGTCGAGCGTGAACACCGACGCCATCATCAGCGTGAAGAAGCGCACGGCGCGCAGGATGCTCTCGTGCGATGCGCCCGCAAACGCAGTCAGCTTACGGCCGGCACTGTGCGCCTCGACGTACGTCTGACTCGAGTACGGCTGCGTGCTCATGGTGCGGATTGCGTAGCGCGACGCGGCGGCTGCATCCTCGCGGTTCGGCGGCACGTTGGTGGCAATGATCTGGCTCGAGCAGTCCCACACGTTGCTCTCGACCAGCACACGCTGCTTGCGCGGGTCCGGCGCCTCCTTGTTGATGGCGATGGTGCGGTGCCGCGTCACGATCTCCGACAGCGCCGAGATGCGCACGGCGCGTTGCTCCGGTGTGGTGTAGTACCCGACGCCGGCCGACTCCTCGGCCAGCTGTGTCTGGCGCGACTCGCGTGTCGGGTCGGTGGCACGCGACGCGGCCGAACTCTCGTAGACCGCCGAGCGCGTCAGCAGCGGCCACGCCAGCTTCATCGCCCACTCGATGATCATCGACTTGCCGCACGCGGCCGGGCCCAGCAGACAGATGTGGATCTTGCCGAAGCGCAGCGACGCCGACGCAGACGACGCCAGCATCACAATGAATAGCTCGAGCCACGTCTCGCGCGTGCCTGTGACCGTCTGCAGATGCATGCAGAACTTCGCGATGTACTCGGCGCCGTGGTCGAGATCGGACCAATTCGCCATGGCAAACACATTGCGGAAGTTCACCAGCTCGTCGGCCAAATTCACGTTCAGGCGCGCGTCCAGCGCATCGACGACCACGCGCGAGACCAGATCCTCGTCGGTGCCGGCGGCGTTCATGTCGCGAAACGCGCGCAGCGCCATCTGGCGCACGGAGAGCAGCTCCCACGGCTTGGAATCGGGCGTCAGGAGCGTGCGGCGCCACTTGGTCACGTAGTCGTTCAGGTGAAACACGTTCTGGTGCAGGAAGCGCGCCGGCATCACCGCCGACACCAGCAGATTGAAGAGTGCCGAGCGAGACAGCGGCGGTTGGTGTGCGCCGGCCAACGTCTCGGTGCCGTCGACGAAATCGGGCCCAAACCGCGCCGTGAGATTCGCGGCCAGACCGCGCGTCAAGTGCGCTCGCATCAGGCCGGGCTTGAGCGAATTCATGGCGCGAACCACCTCGTACAGGACGGGATCGTTGTTGCAGTCCCACAGCGCCACTTGCATGTCGCAGGTGCGCAGCAGCTCCTCGCAGCTGATGGGCAGCGGCAGCGGCAGCGCCAGAAAGCCGTTCATCGTCGCGTGCTCCATATCCAGCGTGAAGGTAGGAACCGCGCGCGGCGACGCAAACACCACACCCGCGGCGCCAATGTAGCTGCCGGGGTCGAGCCACTGCTGCATGAATGGATCGGAGAGACCCATACGCAGGCCCCAGACGCGGAGTCGCGCCAGCGCGTTCGGCAGCGATGTTGCGACGCGCAGCAGCCCGTACGGTTGCAGCAGCTGGAATCGCGGATCTTCGAGCTGCTCCACGATCGGGTACATTTCGGCCGGCAGCTGCTGCATCATGCGTGGGATGCGGGGATCGATCGCGAGGGCGGCACCAAATATCCCAACGCGATCCAGAAACGCGCGCTGGTAGTAGGCCTTGTTGACATTGGTGCGGAGGGGCAGCGTCAGCAGCGTGCGGAAATCGCGTTCCTCCACCACCGGCTGCGGCTTGGTCACGAGGCGCTTCCCGTTCACCGCGCTCTCCATGCGGCCGAGGTCGTACGCGGAAAACAGGCACTGCATGTACGCCGCAATGTCGTAGATGCGCACGGCCAGCGACACGCGTCCACCGCCACCGCCGCGCCTCCGCTTCGCCGCACCAGACGCGTCGTCGAGCGGTGCGCCGGCCATGCTCATTGCGCCGTCTTCAAACACCGCGTCGACCTCGTTGAAGAAGTCGTTCACAATCGGGGCGTCGGCGCCGCGGCCACGTCCGCGACCACGCCCGCGGCCTCGCCCACGACCACCACCACCACCGCCGCCGTCGCCGCCGTCCAAATCACCACCAAGCACCTCGTCCACTGCGTCCTTCTGGATCGGCGCGCAAAAGTGCAGATTCGAGTCGCGATGCTTCTCCATCGGGTTCGGGTCGGCGCCAATGTTCACCTGCAGCGCGTTGGCATTCGAGGTTCTGCTGCATAGGGACGTGCCTGCATCATGATCGCAAAGTTGCCTCGCTTCGTCGGATGCTCGAACGTGCGGAAGATAATGTTGGACGCGTCTCGGTCGGCGTAGGCCGGCGTGCGCGTGTAGACGTTGTCGACGTGCGAGATCGCAATCGACACCATCGCGTGCAGGCACGGCAGTAGCGTTCGGCCCTCGGGCGCCACCGAGCCAAAGTTTTGGGGCAGGTTCTGGAACTCTTCGCTCGTCATCAGGAGGAAGAACGAACGCTCGGCCGGCACCAGCGGTGCGTCGTCGATGCTCACCGTGCCGACGTCGTCTGGTTCCACCACTCGGTATGGAAATGTCGGGATACTGCGAAGGCTGCTACTCATGACTTTGATGCGTCTGCAACCAGACGCACTGCCAACGGCGGAGCAGAGCGCGGCCGCTACCAAAAACAGCAAGTCGCAGTTCACTCGGAGAAATCCTGGATTATGAACCAGAACTTCAAGGGTGTTTATACAAGCTTCAGGGGTGCACTTTAAGTATAAGTTCGGCTGAAAAGTTTGCAACTGCAGAGAAAGACCGAGTTCATGGTTTTAGTGCAAATTCAGACTTGAAGACCAATTTTGAACTTTAAGTCTGTTTCGACACTTGAAGCGTGCGCGTGGGTATGCAGCTGACCGACGTGCTGTAAGTTTGCCTCTCGTCGTCAGATCTCAACCCCCGAGCAATGGCGTTTGCCACAAATATATTAGCACTTTCGTATGGCAACAACAACACTCGGCGCAACATGCTCGCTGTTTTTGCCTACCTGCTTCTTGCCGCTCTGCCAGTGTCGTCGGACGTTCCTGGGTACGACATAATCTTTGTTGCCGGCCAGTCAAACGCCGTCGGAAATGGCAAACCATACATTCAGTGGAATCAGACCACGCGCATACAAATGGTCGTTCCGTGGTTTTCTGTTGTGACAGCGTACGATTCGACTTCAGCCGATGGGAGAAACAGCACTCCGGGCATGGGACTCAATGGGTTTGCAATCCCGGTGGCACAATTACATCTGGCACAAAACCTTGATCCCAATCGAAACATCCTCATTGTAAATTGCGCCGTTTCAGGAACGACGTTTCATTCTGGGTTTTGGGCACCGGGTGGCACGGGCACATCGGCGTGCATTCAGTACATGCAGGCGGCAATGGCAGCCGGCGGTGGGACCAATCGCCTCTTGATGATGCTGTGGCTGCAGGGCGAATCGGACTTGACATACTACACGACGCCCGGCTACGCACAGCAGCTGAGTTGGCTGATCCAGTTTTGGCGCAATGGCGCCCTTCCCGGTGCAAATGCATCGACGCCGTTCATTGCAGCGCCACTCGCGAACGTGTGCCCCGTTACACAGCCGACGTGCAATTTTACATTCCAGGGCCCTTACAACTACGACCAGAACCCAGACACGCCAGCGAAGCTTGCAATTCAGCGTGCATTGCAAAATCTGGCATATTACCAACCGTATGCAGATTGCATTTCGAATGTCGGCACGTATGGTGACTCAGAGGGGTCGCACGATGGAATTCACTACGGCACACCGTCGCTGATTATTCTGGCTCAGCGGTACTACGCAATGTATCTGGCAATCCGCAACAACACCGCCAACGCATATGCGACGAGACGCGCGCCTGCGGTGGGGGTGCCCGGTGCGCTTGGATTTTATGAGTTTAATCAGTCGGCACCACTGGCGGACTCGTCTCCAACCAATACACCCACCTACTGCTGGTCCTGCAATCAGTTCAACGCAAGTCTTTCGGCGCTTCAGACCAACCAAATCGTGTACAGCTCGACGCGTAGCTCGTGGGTCTACCAGACACCGAGCCCGGATGCAAACTTGGCAGTGACACCGCTGCTCGCCTTTCCGTTTTGCCAGGCTGCAAACTGCACAATTGCGTTCTGGCATCAACAGTCAAACGTCGCGGCCATGAATGGAGACTACGCACTGTTCACGGGGGCGTATGCACTGAATCAGGGCAATTTTTACCCGAACGTCTTGTTCCACGCCAGTGGCACAATCATTGCCGGGTTCACGGGTCCGAACGCATACGGGGGCATTGCGGCAGGCTCTATCCCCGCGAGTTACACCACGATCGATTCGTCGTGGCATCACTTTGTTTTCCAGTTCAGCGTCAACGGCTCCTACTCAACCTCCGTTGGTTCCGGTATCCTGCAAATTTGGCAAGACGGTGTCAACGTCGGTGTTCCTGATTACGGTTGGAATTTTACAGCGTTCCCGGGAACCTCGCATTTTGCAAGCATAACTAGCGCGCTGTCCGTTGGTTGGTGGCCACTGAACCCGGCCGCGGGAAGTTTTGGCGCACAGTACGACAATTTTGCGGTGTTCAACCGGACATTGACCAATGTCGAGGCGCTTGCGTTGTATTTACACTCGAGCTCGACCTTGTTCGCTACGCCTAGTCCGACTTCAGCCACACCAACGACAGCAACACCAACGACAGCAACACCAACCACAGCCGCACCGACTTCATCTGTGCCCACTACGGCAACTCCCACAACGAGCGTGCCGACTGCAACTACACTGCCGACCGCGGAGCCGTCGTTATCATCGTCGACGACGGTTCTTGACTCCATGGGCGACTTCTTCACAAACATCTACGTAGCGATGGTGGTGTGGATTCTTGTTGCAATCATACTGCTCTTGATCGCTATCAAGTGCCTGTGCTACGCTCGCAACTGCTGCATTCATCAATCGACCACCGTGTACCACCCAATGTCAATAACTCCGCAACCCAACACAATTGATGGCTAATAAACGTGTATTCGAAAGAAACGCGCGGACTACGCAGAGCTGACGCCGCTCAGATGTCGCTGCACCATGCTTGTCTTGTGCTTCATGTGGTCGCCCACTGCGTCGACATGCGCCGTGCTTGAGTAGCGCGCCAGTGTGTTGACTCGGTGCGTCGAGCTCATGTAGAGATGCGGGTACAATCGGCCGAGCTCGGAGCGCTCGAACGAAGTGTTGATCTCGGCGGCTTGCTGCGGAGTCTGCTCTCGGAGCTGGCGCTGCAGCAGTGTCGGGAACGCCGTCCTGGTCTCGGTGACGTTCCACTTGGCAAACGGGGTCAGCCAGAACTCGCTGCCGTCGGAGCGCCGGCACCGGTTGAACGCGTAGGGGTAGTTCACCGGAACTTCCTCCTCGTCGTCGTCGTCGTCATCGGCTTGCCTGCGCGCGCGCGTGCGCTTCTTCTTGCGCCCGGGCTCGGCTCCCGCAGTGACGATCGGCCAGTAGGGGGTGGTGAGCGTGTCGATGCCGTAGGTGGTGCCGTTGTAGGACAGCGTCTGGAACTTGACAATCTTGCGCACGCACTCGTCGACAAGCACACAGAGCTCGTCGCCGACGCGAACAGCCGGCCAGAAGGTCTTGTTGTTGAGGAGGCGTCGAAACTCGGCGGCATTGGTGTGCTGACCGGGCTCCATCACCACCGCGGTCACCATCTCGGGCACCAGAACAAAGAGCGCGCAGATGTCGTGCTCCCACAAGTCGTCGATGGCAACTTGCGCCGGCCAGTCCACCGTAGCGGCACCGATGCGGAACCGCGTGGTCGCCGCCATCGAAGTCGGGAGAAAGCCAATGTCCTTGTAGTTCTTCAGCTTCTGAGTGCGTCGCACGGTCTGGATGGTTCCAGTTGCCGCGTTGAAGTGCGGAGTCGGGTTCAGACGGTGCGACACACCACCCTCAACGAAGAAAAGGCGCATGCTGATGATGAAGAACGAGCGAACCATGTCCGCACGCACACTCGGAACGGGGAACCGACGCTCCGTGAAGAAGTGCCGAGTCACCCAGAACGCGTGGTCGATCCAATGCTGCTCGTTCGCGATCGACGCAGCAATGACGCGCGCGCGCGCCGACAGCGTGTGGTCAAAATCGTACAACTCGGCGTCGAACGCTCTCTGCATCTGGTCGATGATGACGTGGTCGCTGACATTGGTCATGTACAGGCAGTCCAGCGAAGCCAGAATCGACCGATACGCATTGCACTGGGCGTGGAGGCGATCGCTGCCCAATCGCGCGTCGAACGGTACAATGACGGGAAGCGCGGCCGGCATGACAAAGGGTGCGGCGGCGGCAGCCACAGGAGGAACGGCGGCGGCGGCGGCGGCCATGGGAGGAGCAGTAGCGGCGGCGGCAGCAGCAGCACCGAGTTCTTGAATGGGTCGATAGCGCGACGCGGTCTGCAGAGCCGGGGCGTCGCGCAGTTGAGACAGCGGCAGAAACGCGGATTCGGTTGACGGCATGCGCAAGAACGGGTCCGGAGGTTCGCCGAAGACTTGAGAAGACATCGGTGGAAGGTCAACGGCCTGCGACTGTTGCGAGCTGGGTGGAAACAGATCGTAGCGGCTGTCAAACGTGGTGTCGGTGCGCGCGTTGCTCGTGATTTGTTGGAGGCTTTTGGCCACTTCGTCGAAGGTACTTCGCGTGTGCGGGCTCGGGTTGAGCAAATCAGATTGACCAGGCGTGGCAACGGGCGATTCGACGTAAGTGAACGACGTGCGGTCCACGGCCTTGGAGACAGTGGCGGCTCTTTGCGTGAGGATCAAATCGTCGGCGTTCGGCGTACCAAAGGTTCGGCGTGACATGTTTCAAGTGTTGAGAAACCAGCCAAGTCGGCGAGCTAATAAGGCTGAAACGTCGGGTAAAAATCCAAAACCGACTTTCCGCAAGCAGGGTCTCAGATGCCCAGATGGGCCAAGTTTGCCGTGGCGGACTTTGCAACTTTACCCAAGTTTACCTCGACCCGACGTTGAGTCCTTGGTCAAAGTTTGGACTTGGCGAAATTTTCGTGTTTGGACCAGGTCGTCGAGTCGCGGAAAGTCGGTTTTGGAATTTGACCCGACACTTTAGGCTTATTAGGGGTTGGGTCTCGGGTCTGGGACACAACTGCTCAAACATGTTTCTCAACCACAAGACGCTGCACCTCCGCCCCCGCAACCCGTCTGCTCGAGCCAAGCTGTTTCGGTGTGTCACCAACCCCGCGATCGATCTGTGGAGCAACGTCGCCATTGTCTACCAATTCACTCACCCCGAGGACAAGGAGCCCGTTGCATTTCCAACTCTGACCGACTCGATCAGCAAGTTTACCTCCGCGGACTGGAAGCGAGTCTGCCAAGTCATCATGCGTGATCACGAACGCGATGTCGCTGCTTCCGGCGACTGGGGCCTGTTTGATGAGGCGCCGGCCCCAGCCGCAGCCGCAGTCGAGCAACCACTGAAGAACGAGCCGCTCTTCGAGGCCAACCCTGCAAAGCGCAAGAGCCGGCCTGTCGATGTCCCGGTCAAGGTCTGCCCACACCCCGCGGTGCGCAAGAGTCAGCAGCTTGTTCGGCGCACCAACCAACTACTTCGCCCGCGCAGCTGCAGACTTCAAGATTAAACCATGTGTTTCAGTCTGTTTGTTGTCTTTCACACGGATGTTGGACTGGCTGCTGGTGGCTTGGCTGATTTGGCTCTTTGCATTCTTCCAAATGGACACCTCGTGCGACGAGGAGGACCCGTTTCAGCTCGAGTTGGAACTGCGCACTGCACGCGAGCAAGTTCTGATCGACACCGCAGGGCTTGCCCTGATACACACACAGGACGTCGTGCACCTTGTGCGCCTCTTTGCGCGTTCGAGTTACCGCCCCGGCCTGGCCTGTCCAAGTGCGTGTGCAATTAGTGGCCGGAAGAGCGTGTACCGCGAGCTGCGCAACGAGGACCTCGTCGACCACGCGTTCTGGATGGCCGCGCGGTTTTTCCCCAACGACCTCGAGGCAGTGCGTCTGTACGTGATGCTTTCGGTGAACATCTACTTCCGCCGGGTCGACGCCGACGTGCAGCCCAAGGCACTGGAGCACTTGGAGCTCGACGAAGACGAAGCCAAGGGCAGTGCTGCTGCTGCTGCTGCTGCCGCGGGGTTGGACGATGTTGCCGAGTTCTCCGACGACGACGCGCCGCCAGCGCAGCCTGCTGACAGCAGCAAAAAGTTCAGCGTTCCGCTGAGTGGCAACTGGGTGCACGTGAAGCGTCCGCCCGGAGGCCGCGATCACAAAAAGGAGCGCGGCGAGCCGTCCCTTACCATGCGACATCCCGGCTTCTATGATCTGGACACAGTGCCTGTGCACTGGCCGGCCGACGTCGACCCGGCCTACATCTACGACAACGACGCAATGGCACTGCTCGTCCTGTCGCCCAACGCACACGGCGCACTGCGCTTCCGCCCGGGCCAGCCCATGACGGTGCCACCCGGGTGCAACCCGGACGCGACGCGGTTCCTGTTCGAGCACGCGGCGTGGCCTGTGTTTGTGGGCAACGTTGGCAGCAGAGTGCGGCGCCTCTACATGCCCACCGACGCAGTCGTAGTTGCAGCGGAGAAGATGCGCCTGATGCGCTTCACAGCACATGGCCTAAACGCGAAGGAGGTGGCCGCCTACTGGCCGACGGATGCTCGCACACTGCAGGACTTCAATCGAGCCGAGCGCCCCGACGGCTCGCGTCTCTGGCTTGTCACTGGGCCCACTCTGTGCCACAACACACTGCTCTCAAAGCGGCTTCCGACACTACCGAAGGGCGTATCGGGTGCGGCCAAGCTGGCATCTGACAGTCGCAACTCGCTGTACCGCCGGTTTCCCTCGTGGTACATGCCAACGGTTGATCGCATTGAGGTCTTCGTGTCCTACATTCTGACTACATCGCCGAGTCTGCTGCGCTCACTGGCCAAGGACCGTGCTATCGCTAACAGTGCCGAAATAAATCGCAAGTACAAGTAATGACAGAAAACTACAAGTGGTGTATTGTTCAACATCTCAATCCAAGTCGGCGGCACGCGGGTCTTGCGAGGCGTCCTGCAGCACCACCACCGCCGCCGGGGGCTCGGGAACAGTGTCGACGTCTGTGTCGGAGTCATCGTCTTGGCGTTGCGCCCGGATGCAGGTTGGCTGAAACGGACACATCTTGAACTCCGTAAGCGCGGCATTCAGCTCGCTGGCCAGTCGGCGCAGCTCCAAGTACGCCAGGCGGCAACACGCAAAGCCGGTGCTGCATTGCGCGAGAATGTACACCACCGTGCCACGCTCAATCAGCACGTCGTCGTACGTCTCGCTGTGGGCAGCGGCAACTACCGCAGCGTGCGCACTGCTGACTTGGGTGTAGAACAGATCGCGGAAGCGATCAAACATATCGCGGAAGGTTGGACTGCTGGGCCCGTTGATTTCGTATTCGTCAATGTCGATGCCACAGTCATCTGCCAGGCGCCGGTACGCGTTGCGAAGTGTTCGGACGCGGAAGTCGAGGCCCGGGAGTGCAGGCTTGAGTTGGCGTCGCGTGTCGGTGGGCAGCAGCTCGTTCACAAAATGAATGACTCCGGTGGCGGCCATGTCAATGTTCGAGCGCATGGCGCGGCGGCGCTTCTCTTCGTTGTCGGAAAACTCACACGGCGCCTTGGCGTACGTGTCGACGACGCCCAGCGGAGCTCTCATCAGAAACATGACCCGGTCTCGCAGATAGCATCGATCGCATTCGCAGGAACTGCGCGCAGCCCTCTTGGTCGGCTGTGTGGCCACGGCTTCTTCTTGTTCTTCGTCTCGTCGAGTGTGCTTGGTGGCAGCGGACATGGTCTTGGTGTCGAAGGTCGGGTGTGGGCGAAAGTGTGACTCGGCCCAGAGTCCATGGCCTAATGAGGCTGAAGTGTCGGGTAAAAATCCAAAACCGACTTTCCGCCAGACAACAAAAGTCAAAAAATGCCAAGTCCCGAGAGTCAAAAAATGCCAAGTCCCGAGAGTCAAAAAGTGCCAAGTCCCGAGAGTCAAAAAATGCCAAGTCCCGAGAGTGTCGGGTGCCTTGGGCCGAGCTGAAACACGTGTCGCGGAAAGTCGGTTTTGGATTTTTACCCGACACTTCAGTGTTATATGTGTAAGGTCACCTCGCGTGGGTGTACGCAGACTCAACACGCAACCATGGAAAATGCACCCGCCGACCACACGACGAAGAAGCGCAAGCCGCCCGTGCTATTGCCATTGCGCCGCCTGGAGGAGTTGCTGATTCCGGACAATGTCGAGCGCGCACGCGCTGCCCGGATCGGTGCGACACTGAGCAGCATTTTGTCGCGCGAGCCTGGCACCACCGTCATCAAGGCCTGGAAGCAGAGCATCCTGCAGACCATGCGCGAGTGCGACCCGGTCACCGGCTACCCGTGCCCAAAGATGTCTGCCGAAGACGAGGCCGCCACGCGAGCAGCAATGGAGGCAGCCAAGTTGCCGTTCAAGATGCGCGAAGACCCGTGGACTCCGCCACACAAGCGCCGCGACGCCCATGCCCAAGTCTGGAAATTTCGTTACCCGGACTGCGTTGCGGCCGATGCGCCTCCCTGTCCATCGAGCCCGATTTTTTAGTACAAATGTCGTTTTAACGTGCATCTTCCATGTTGAAGTGTGCCTGTGGACTTAAACTGCGTCTTTCAACTCAAACTGCGAAAGTTGACTTACAGCGGAAAATCGGTTTTGGAAACTGACCCGACACTTCAAGTATATTAGGTCACTGCTCGGCACACACACAAATCCAAACATCGTTGTCGTCGTCAGGCACACGAAGACTATGTCCGCCACTTTCACACTTCCCAATGCCGATGTGCAACTCAGCATCCCCGAGTCACCCTCGTACCACAGCGAGGACCAAGCTGCCGACGAAGACATTGACCCCGTCGCGGCGGTCGATACATCAGCGGCCGCCGCGATCAAAGCGTTTCGAATGACACCGCCTCCCGTTGTCGAGACACCAACTCCTGCTGCGACGTCAAAGCAGCCAAAGGCTCGACCAGCCGTCGCCCAAAAGCAGCCCAAGGTTAGCCGACGCGCCGCGTCACATTGTATGTTTGCTGCTGCAGTCCGCACCCCCAACGCCCGCGGCGGCTGCTGCTGCTGCTGCGAAGAAGGCGGTGGCCGAACCCGCAGCCAAGGCACCCATTGCGGCCCAGCGCAAGAACCAGACGCCGATTGCGAAGCGCTCCGCCGCCGCGGTGGAGGCGAAAGAAGCCGCCGACCCCGACGCGACACAGAGTCTCGACGCCGCGCCCAAGAAGCGGAAGCCCGACGCTGCTCCAGCCCAAGTGGCTGCACCGGTGGAGGCCAAGAAGAAGCCGAAGAAGGCGGCCGAGACGCCTGCAAAGCCGAAGAAGGCAGCCGAAGCGCCGAAGAAGCGAAGGAAGGCGCGCATCGCATTTACGCCAGAGTCCCGGAAACCCGGCAAGCGGGCGTCAGACGACACACGACCGCGGCGCCCGAGTGCGTTTATTGACGACGAGGCCGGCGCCGATGACGACGACGAAGAGGAGGACGACGACTACGAAGGAGACGACGCCGAGGAGGAGGAGGAGGACGACGACGAGGTCGACGTCGTGGAGAACGAGGGCGGTGCAGTTGGCCTCGGCGAGGATGAAGACGACGACGACAATGCGACGGTTGCCATTACCAAGCAGCAGCAGCACGCCGACGACGCGAAGCTGATGTCTTCGAAGCGCTCCAAGCCTCGCGGCGACCCGGACAAGGCGGCGGCGCGTCGCATTGCGGCCATCGAGTTCGACTCGGAGGATTCGGGCGACGAGGCCATTGCGGCAGCGGCGGCTGCTGCTGTCGTGGCGTCCAAGGGCAAGCGCAAGAAGGCACCTGCCGACAACGCGTCTGTCGCGACGGCCGAGAAGAATGCAGCCAAGTCCAAGCGCAAGACTGTTGTGCCCGACGGCGCCGGCGGCGACGACGACGCCTTTGACATGGACGCGGTGCTGCTGAAGAACGCGAAGAAATTCAAGCTGGTGTCGCGCAACCCCGACGAGCCAGTGACGACGGTCAGCGTCCGCAAGAACGTCACCCGGAAGTCGCGCGACGGCACGATGGTCACGACGGTGTACCGGCTGCTGCAGCTCGACAGCACCAGGCGATGCGCCTACTCGAAGGCCGAACTGATGAAGCCGAACCCGGACAACGTGCCGCGCATCGACATGAACAACTTTCTGCACTTTGCAGCGGTGGTCGACAACAAGTACAAGATGGAGGAGGTGCTGTCGTTCCTGGTGGACAAGACCGGCACAATGTGCGCCTGCCCGCATCGAGACATCCTGAAGCTGCTGTACCTGGACCACCAGCGCGACTTTGTGCAATTCCGCGACTTCTACGACAAGCTGCCCGAGTACATTGCGCTCAACAACAGCGACAAGGTGCCCCCGGTTCCGCCCGCACTCTACACCACCAGGGAGATCATGAACTCGAAACGTTAGTCGCCGCTGCTGCTGCTGCTGCTGCATCGCACGAGTGCTTGCAGCGTCGTGTCCGAGTGCGTCCAACCTGGACAAGTGGACGCAGGCGTACGTCGAGGGCGGCGTCGACGCCGGTGACGATTCCCGGAGCGTTGTGCCCGCGACGGAGTACGGAGGCGACGCCGACGACATTCGTTCCGTCGTCACGACCAAGCGTCCCAAGGCCGGCCCAAGCCGTCGCCCGCCACCGCCACCGCTGGTCCCGGCGACGGCGGCGGTGTCGTTCGGAGTGCACACCAACGTCGATTTCAACAACCCCGTGTACCGGGACCTGGAGCTGGTGTCGCGGCACTACGGCCCCGGGACGCAACTGCCACTGGCGCCGTTTGTCGGCAACCCGATGGCACGCCTGCTGCTCGAGTTCGGCCCGATGTGCCCGACCGAACAGCACGCCGCCTACTTTGCCCATCTCATTCGCGCGCAAATCAGCATGACCGGCGAGATCGTGGACGCCATGATTCGCGAAGTCAATCCGCCACCGGTGGCAGCGGCGGCGGCAGCGCATCCGGTCGCCGAGTAGTAAACATGTTTGCATAAAAGCGCTGAAACGTATGAGTAGCACCGTTGACAGCTGTACACCACACGTGAAACATGCCTCCCAAGTTGCAGACAAAGCCGATCGGCGCCACGCTGCTGAAAGCGGACTTCTGGCTCCAACACGTCACGGACACGAGCAACGACGACGCCGAAAGCGACTACAGCCAGTTCTGGCTGACGCAGACGAAGCAGAAGTGGCCCGACTTCTGTTGTCTGTGTGGCGCCGAGCCGCCTACGTGCGGCGCACACATGTTCAGCATCCGGGCCGATCTGGCCGGCGTCGTCATCGTTCCGGCGTGCGCCGCGTGCAACAACAACGTCTCGAAGACCGCCAAGTACGCTGCGACCAAGTTCAACGTCTGGGCCGCACACTGCAGCGCCGACGAGCTGCAGCGAATCGAACGTCGACAGCGGCAGACCGCGCGCCACGTGCGAGCCGAGGCACGCCTCGAGTTGATTCAAGCTCTGCCGCCGGCTGGTGTACCAATTCCAATTCACCCGAAAAAGCAGCAGCAGCAGCAGCAGCAACCCGAACGAAAGAAGTACGTGCCGCAGTTCTGCGTGCCGCCGGACGACGACGACGAAGACGAGTGGCCTGCACACACATCCACGCCGCGCCCACCGTCGCCCCAGGCCGACGAACCAGAGGTTGCGGCCGCGTTCCGACTACCGCCACCGGCCCGGGTGAAACTTGGCCCGCGACCCAAGCCGAGTCCCACTGCGGCGGCCGTCGCCGCTGTGGCCGAGTACAACCAGCTGGTTGATCGACTTGACGAAATGCGCCAGCTGTGCAGCAGCACAGAGGAGGCGGAGGCGGAGGTCACGCCGCGCCCAGTGCGTCGCCGCGAGCGTGCGCCCGCGCGCAAGGGTGCCGTCATCGATGCGCTGCGCGAGGTCAACCGTTGCAAGCAGCCGATCGAAAACGACAGCAAGTTCTGCAACAGCACGGTGTGCAGCAAGCTGCCATGCAGTGGCAGCAGCAAGGTCTACTGCTGTGCGCACTGCGGGTGCCTCAGCTGCGTGAAGCCGCCGTCGCCCAGCAAATCGAAATAAACGAATGGCGAATGTGAGACGTGATGTAATTTAACGCAAACCCAGTGCACTATCGTAGAAGACAGACACGCGTCATGACCGAGGCATCGTTTGCGACGTCCATAGCCGGTGGCGGCAACTCGGAGTTCGAGATGGCATTTGACGAGTTGGCTGCGATTGTAACACAAGGAGGCGGGCGCTCCCAAGTCACCATCACACAGCGCATCGAGCTCGAAGATCGCGCCAAGGAACCAATTGAAGTTCGCAACTTCATCAAAGCCGCCGAGCTCGTGTACACGGCAGACACAAACGCGCGCAGCGCAAAGCTGCTAACCGACGCGGACACGTTATCCGATGACGACGACGACTCAAAAAAGGGCACCGTCGCCGTGCAACGAAACAGATTGTACGATTGCGACGCGGACTGTACACACGATGCGTCGGGCATGTGCATGGTGGCGTGCAAGAAATGGAAGCTGGCTTGGGCGCCGATCCTGAAACTACTGGGCGATGCGTGCGACGACCACGCGGCGGCGTTCGATTCGCTGCCCGCCTCCACGACCACGATTTCGAGCCTGACCAGCATCCAGGCCAGGTTTGCTGCACTGGACAAGGAGGCCGCGCAGATGCTAAAACCAAACGCTCTGAATCGAGATGCGTTTGTCAACCGCGCGTGCGACGAGATCTGCCAGAAGCTCGGGCGCGAGTTTCACCAAGTGCGCGCCACCATACGCGGCCAGATGTGCTGTGTCGATAAGGTGTCGTGCGAGGTGAGCAAGCTGTGTCGCCGCGTGCTCGACGCGTTTGCCGGGTCGAAAACGATGTGGCTGACCGAGTCGCCGGCGGAACTGGGCCGCCACTTGTCCCGCTGCGACCCGGCGGCGATGGCCGAACACGTCAAGACGCTCGACAACACCGGGGCGCAGCTGGCAGTTTTCGAAAAGACGGTGTTCCAGCTCGCGGACGGCTGCGCGAAAATTACGGAGCGCATGCGCGAGCAGCTGCGGGCGCTGCGCAACGCCAGGCCGGCGTCGAAGACAAAAAAACAAGCACTCAGCGCCCAGTGGACCCGGAAACGCACGCCAAACGCCCAGATTGGCGAAGATTCCTACCTGGATCGCATCTACGGAGACGCCAACGGCACCGAGGACGAGTTTGTCGGCGCGCTGCGCGCGTTTCTCGACGCCGAGCCCAACTGCGGCCGCATTGTGTACGACGGCATCGTGTTCTTCCGCGACTGCTATCGCCACCTGGAGCGATGCATGGAGCAGCACTTGAAGCGCACCGAACAGATGCAGATCGCGTTTCACTCGCTCGGCGACGCGTTGGTGCAGCAGCGTTTCATTGTGCACCTCGGCGCGATGCTGCTGCGCATTATGGCCAAGATGCCGCTGCGCACCGAGCCCGACACTGGCAAAACCGAGACGCCGATGGAGATGTTCAACTTCCTCTTCGGCCCGACATTCCGCTCCACCATGCCAGACGCCGACTACTACCCGATCCAGCTCGAGCTGGCCTCGAAGGGTTCAAAACTGCCGAACACGCTGCGCACCTATCTGTACAAGGTCTACACAACGAGGCACATGAACGCAATCCAGAAGGCCGGGTGTGCGCTGTTCACGTCGGAGCTGAATTGTCTGGCCGATGTGGTGGTGCAGTGCGCGACACCCGGGTTCGATGTGTCCGACGTCGTAATCGAAAGTCAGAACCGCGATCGCGCACGAACCAGCATCGCCGAAATGAGTCGCCTGTGCCTGGAGGTGCTGAAGTACATCGACACCAAGCACGCGTGCACCACCGCGCACTGCAGCTGCTGCACCGCCTCCAAGCAGTCGTCGCGCTCGTCAACTGGCTCCTCGCTGGTGCCGCAAGGCCGATTTAAAAAATGAAATTGACGTTTATTGTTGTTGTTGTTGCGGCTGTAGAATGGCGGCGCCGTCGTGACTGAAGCACGCCAGCCACGGCGCCTGTAGGGTCGGGCCGCGTAGTGTTTGGTCTGCGAACGAAGCGTGATTCCACGCTCGAGTGAAGACGCAATCGAATTGGCCCCACGCGCCGTCGATCCACTTCATCGTGCCCTTGTCGATGTCTGGATCCAGGAGCACAGTGCACTTGTGTCGCGGACACGCGTGCACCATGCGCGGCAGAAACAGCAGGTCGGCCAGCTTCAGTGCCATGCCCAGCATGCCAGCTACGTGTAGGTAGGGCCTGGAGTAGGTCGCGTCGTCCATGAGGCGCGAGGTGTAGCCGGCACAGTCGAGGCGCGCTGCCGAACGCGAGAAGAGCGTGCCGCCAATGTTCTCAATCGCGGCGGCGTTGCAGGCAATGCCAATGGCGGCGTCGCATCGCGCCTTGCGCTCCAGTGGCGCATCCGACGGCGTGGCCCGCGCCTCCAGCAGCGCAGTCAGTCGAGTGATGGGCGCAAAGCGAATGGACTTGGGCGGCAGTGCGCCGAGCGCCAGACAGCAGTGCGCCAGTCGGCCAGCGGCGACCAGATGCTCCAGCACGCAGGGCAGCACCTGCAGTGCATTGATCACCAGGACGCGGTCCGTCGGCTTCAGACTGTAGATGACGCTGGTGTTGAATGCCGACGACACCTCGATCGGGCAGAGACTCCAGACACCGGCCGGGACCGAGATCGGCGCGCCGCAGCAGTCCATGTCCTCGGGGAGATTCAGTTTCGCCGCGTTCAGCTCGTCGAGCTGCGCCAGCTGACGCACAAACCCAAACGGACACTCCTGGCCGCCGAGCAGTACACAGAGTCGCGAACCATGCGCGGTCGACGTTCGCTGGATCAGCTCGAGCACGCGTCGCCAGTGTGTCGGGTGCGCCCACACCTCGCCGGGCACCACGGTAACGTGTGACCCCAGAGCGCCGTCGTCGGTGGCGCGTTCAAAGTGGACCAGCTGGTTTGGAACACCCAGTACGTCCGTCTCCGCCAGTGGGCGCAACGCGTCGTGGCCCAGCACCGGTGCAAAGTGGCGACGCGGGTCGGTAAACGGCGATACGGCGGGCAGCGGCAGGTGTCCGTACTGGAGTTTGCGCGCGGGCAGCTCCAGTGGAGGCACCATATTGTACGCGAAGCACAGCTGACTCAGTGACACGCCGAACACGACGAACGCGCGGTACGGCTGGCCGCTGGCCGCGATGACGCCCGGCTTCACCATCTTGGCGATCGCGTCCTGGAGGTAGGGCGCGCCCGACTGGCTCACGACCGCAAGCAGACTGTTGGGATCGCCGACAAAATGCGCCACACGCCGCAGCACGTCGACGACGTTCGGCATCTTCGAGTGTCGCGTCGCGATCTCGGCGGCCCACGCGCCGAACGACGCGGTGTAGCTGTTCACGCTGCGGTCCCACCGAGCGTTCGGCGTGCAGAGGGCCGCAACAAACTCCGAGCCCGGCGTCGAGTGCATCATCAGACTCGCAATGTCGAGCCGAGCAATCTGCTGGTAGCGCAGCCCCTGAAGCAAGGTGTCGGTCGCTACGACGCGCACGCACACACACCTTGTTCAACTGGGGCGTGTTGCAGAACACGGCCGACGTCAGTATACTGCTGACTTGCATCAGCTTCTCGCATATCGCGCGATCCTGCAACAACCAGTCGTTGTCACCGCGACAGTGACACACACGCGCCTGTGGCCGCGCAGTCGACGCAAGCTCGGTGTGCGCAATGACGGACGCCAGCACAGCGGCGATGTTGAAGACGCGCCTCGGTGCCAAGGGGTGCAGCGCGACAAGCGGGTGTTCAAACGCGCGGCTCCACACTGGCATGTCGGCCAGCGGCAGTTGGTGCTCCGGCAGCGTAATGTTGCGACGCTTGAGCAAGAACGCCACGAAGGGAATGGACGCGACACGGAACGCGGTCTCGATCCACGCGTCGTGGTGACTGTGCCCGCTGCTCTTGTTCACAGCAGTGGCCGCTGCGACTTGCTGGCCAATAATGTCCCAGAGGCCCTTCAGCTTGGAGCGCTGGTTCTCGCCAAACTGAATGGTGGCGGCGCCCCAGGACAGCACCGGCTCCGCTGTCAGCTGGCAACGCTGGCGCGTCTGGTCGGCCCATCGCTCGAGTGTTGCAGTGTCCGGCATGCCGTCGTGGCGCATGACGGGCGGGATGCTGTCGACCAGGTTCGCGGGGCCCGGGTCGCGCGCGACGTCGCGGTCCAAAATCAGACAGTGTGTGGCCACCAGAAGCGGGCTGCCGACGCCGTTCAGTTCGAGTGTCGTTGCCGCGCCAGGCTTGCCAAAGAAGGGTGTGAGCAGCAGTTCGCTGGCCTCGTCCAGTTCCGCGCGCAACTTCAAATCGCTCGACCCGGATTTCAGGAATGCGGCGATATCGGGCATGTGGGCCACTGCAAACATCACAAGGCGCGCGTAGAACTTGGACAACGTCAGGGCGCTGTCTTCGACGTCGTCAAAGTCGACCTCGTACGCCGGCCATGCATAGCTGGCCGTGGTGGGGCATTTCACAGAGATGGCTCGGCGACGCGCCGCCGGCTTTGTGGCGTTCAGCGCGCACGCAAACTGTGGCACATCCGGCAGCGTTTTCGCCACGTGTCGACCGACAAAGAAGCCGGCGTTCGTGTGCATCCAGCACGTTGGCACACCGGGCCGCACCAGCAGTCGCACTTTCCCACCCGGGCCGTCGGGTTCCTCCGCGCCGACCACGTGGTACAGAAAACCATTGGGCACGCGGCGCCCATCGCTGTCCGCTTTTCCGCCCGGTGTCGAACGGCGCACGCCTGCGCGTCGTTTTGCGGACGGTGGTGACACCTCTTCGTCGTCGCTGCGTCGCTTGCAACTTTCGTCGTCCACGGCGCTCATCGATGAAGAAAGCAAAATGAAAGTATGACAACCAAAACTGACCCAAACGATGACAACACCAGTTTGGTCGCACTGTAACCCCGGCCTTGCATGTACAGTCGAAATGTTTCCTTTCAGCCCCTGTTTGCAATTCTTGTCCGGCTTTCAACTGAAAGCCTGCCTGCAGACTTCAAGTCTGCTTTTCAAGTGAAAGCCTCCCTGCGGACTTCAAGTCTGCATAAACTGCTGGTTGGCCCGGCGCCGACATACAGCACACATATTCAAAACAACATGGCCGAGATCAATCCTTCGAGCTTACCCGCATCCGAAACCAACAAGCCCCAAGTGACTGGCAAGGTGTACATCGGGTTCATCGACCTCGAGGCATCTGCGGACGGCAGCTACTTCAAGTTTGCAATGCTGCCGTGCATGTACCGCGGCCCCGATGAACCGGTCGTCATCGTTGGTGGCTGCTCGTTCTACTGGAAAGTTTCTACGCGAGCCCCGCCCCGAGACGCAATGTGCAAAGAGACAGACAACAGCAGCAGCAGCAGCAGCTCGTGGCTGGTCAGTGCATTCTTCACCATGTTCGAGATGCTCTTCCCAACCGTCGTCGCGTCGGCTAGACAGTTCAGAAATGAACAAGTCGCGGATCCCATGCGCAAAGTTCTGGCCGCGTACCCGGGCATTCGCTTCGTTGTACGAGACTCGCAAGTTCCCACGGGCGTGCTGAACGACATTCTCGCGGCGGAGCAAGTTCCTACAATCACGCCGATCGTGCTGTCTGTGGTTCGCGAGCAGTACGGAGTTCGCCCGGGTCCTGTTAACTCGCGATCGCGCGCGTCGGTATCTCTGGACACACTCGACACAAGACTCGAAGCCGATTTCTCGCAAGCGCACCGTCTGGCACAAGAATTTATCGACTTTACTGATCCATACATCGTCGCCGCTGCTCTTGCTCGTCAGCTGTGCGCCATTCCAGACACAAAATAAAGTGTCAAATGCGTTGCTTCCATCGCGCGTCTATGAAACGTATGATTGCGAGGCCGCTTGCGCGCATCGGGCGCACGTCAAGACCCTCAAGGGCACCGCGGCGCATTTCATCGTCGTTCGAGGCTCGAACGAGCTCCAGCACCGCGCCGACCTCGGGGAACTGCTGGTCGCGCTGCTGCCTGGACCGCCCGGCGCGCGGTTGGTACACAAAGTACGGCCGACACGCGCCGGCGTCGAACCCGGACATGTAGTTGGCGCGGTATTGGCGAAAGGGCGGGGCTATCTCGTAATACCGTTCACCCAGAGGACCAGTGAACACACACCTCATCCGCACGAGGTCGCGCTTCGTCGGGTACTTGCGCAGATCGCCGCCGTGGTGTTTGTTGCGCACTGAAATCCGATCCGCACGCCGCTGCTCTTCACCGCCGAAATCTAACTCTGCGTCATCGTCACTGGACATGGATTTCTCGGATTGGCTCGTGTCGCTCCGATCACCCGAAGCAAACGTGTTCTGGGGCATCGTTCTGGGGTTTACGCTGTTCCTGTGGCTGTTTTGCATCGTAAAATTTCGATTGTCCGCCGACTACCAGTTCCCCGACACAATATACCGCGTGGTGTTCTGCGACTTTAGTGTCTTGGTGTTTTTTTTCTCCACCTCCAAGTACACTGAAGACTTTCCGTACGTTCTGGCCCTGGTCACTGCAATTGTCGAGTACGTGCTTCTGTCGACGTGGTTCTCGCAGTGGGTCACGTTCGTGACGTGTGGTTGCAACCCGCTCACCATCGCACTCGACGGTCTGAATTACGCAATCTTCATTATCGGAACATCGTTCAACTTCTCGCGTTCGATCTGGGCGCTCCTGGTTGCCGACGGCGGACGCGGCGCCAACACAATGTACGATCTCATACCGGGGCGAACTTCCGGCCTCGACACGTTCTGGTGGCTGACGGCCGCTTTCGTCGCGGCCTGCATCGTCACCTGTGGCTACTCGAGAAACCAACGCGCTCGTCAGCATCAGCAGTACAGCGAAGTCTCGATGGACTAAGTTCCACTTGCACTTGGTGGCCGCGGAAAGTCGGTTTTGGATTTTGACTCGACGTTTCAGTCTTATAAGGTCGCGGATTCAGACCCAACCTTCATTTTACTTCAACACCCAACACAATGTCCAAGCGCCGCGAAGACTCTGTCCCTGCGAAAGAAGATGCAATGCCGCTCGCGAAGAAGAACACGCACAACAACGACAACAACAACGTTGAACCGACGACTGACGAGGAGGCGCAGTCGCACCTGGACGCAAAGGCGCCGCCCGCCGAGCTGCAGCGGGAGATCAACGCGTACCGACGCTGCACCGCGTGTCGCACGCGCGACGCGTTGCACGCCGAAGCCGGCCGAATTGTGGAGATTCTGTCGCCGATGACTCTCGACACCTCGACGTTCTTCCCGGCGCCAGAGTTCTTTGGAGCCGCCTTCAGCGACTGCCAACACATTATCCGCGAGATGCGCAACCCGCCATTCTACTTTGGAAGCCATGCTGCCATGGCTTCCACCGATGCGATCCAGCAGCTGATTGTGAAGTGTGGCGCCATTGAGCAGCGCCGCGCTCTCGAGGTCAAAGAACCCCTGCTCGAGGGGCACTGTGGCGCCGATGCCGTGCGCCTCATCGCTGAGGCAATGCCGCAGCAATCGATCGACGTTGTGCACGTCGTTTTCTCCTACATTGACGTCGACGAGCTCGTTAGCCAACCGGCGGCCGATCGGATGTTCCGCCTGTACAACAACCACCTGTTCCGCTATCTGCAGTCGCAGCGAGACAAGTTGCAGGCGTTGGAGGTCGATGTTCGCATTCCTCGATGCCTCGCCGACATCGAGCGCATTGCTGCGCTGCATGGCATGTACTCGGTGCTTGTCCGCGCCAACCTGCTTGCCAACGACGGGCGATTCATGAAGCACATGATGGAGCACGCCGGCGAAATGTCTGACGGCATCTACGCGCTGAACGGCTCCTTGGCCTGCAGGCACACCGCCACACAAGCGAGGGAGATTCGCGATGCAATGGCGCATTACTCGAGTGTCGTGCGTGCCGAGCAAGAGCGACTTCGCGGCCTCGGGTTTCAAGTCTGCGCTGTCGCTAAGTTGGCCAAGTTGGTCTGATTAAATCGCTTGTTTTGTATCGTATTCTCGTTGCCTTGTTGTTTTCTTCGTCTCCGCGTAACCACACAGCATTCATAGAACCAAAGGCCACCGGGACTTGGCAAAATTTTGGAAACATCGAGCTTGCGGAAAGTCGGTTTTGGCATTTGACCCGACACTTCACCTTTAAGTACCCCGAGATTTTGGCTCAGACTATACTTTTGCCCAAGTCACTTTCGACGCCGAGACTATGTCCTGCCGCGAAGAAGCCATTGTCATTGAAGACTCAGAAGAACCAGCTGCAGCTGCTGCCCCGAAGCGCCGACGTCCGATGACCCGCGCCCAAACCAAGAAGGCCCGTGCCGCCGGCGAGCCAACCGACGACGCATACGCTCAGTGTCGCGTGTCGGCACACTTTCCCTCCGCCGAAGTGATGAACTATCTGCACTGCTTTGGGTGTGCCAGCCGCGATCTGCTGGAGGTCGAGCTTGCCAAGGTCCACGCGCACTTTGAGCGCCTCCCGCTGGTGCCTTTCGACATCTCCGACGAGCAGATCGACGCGTTGGTGGCTGATGGCCGCGCCTCTGTTCTCTGCGGCCGCGCCAAGGCTGAGCTTGCGCAGATTTCGATTGCGTTCAACGGGTTTACCATGCGCCATCACCTACTCGACGACTATGTCCGTCGTGCTGACAATGTCTTGTCGAAAACGATTGCAACTCTTGATGAATTGGATTCGACCCGGTCCGATGTCATGAAGCAAGACATCCATCAGGTCTGCGTCTACGAGGAGATTCATTCTGCCCTGCCGCACGTGCCGAGTGACGTGGTCGCGATCGTTGTCGCATACGTTGACGTTGTCCAAGACTATGTCGACCCGGAGTACGCTCGACTTGCCTGCACCGTCTACAATCAAGGAATCGCGTGTGTGCTCAAGGAGCAGTGCAGCATGTCGCGCAACATCGTGGCCGCGCTGGGCACTGGGCGACTCAACGCCGACTTTGACTTTGCAAGGCGCGCGGCCATGTTCAACGTGTGCTCCGTCATGCGGGCAGCGGGTCTTCTCACCACCGACGCGTCGTTTGCCGACAAGGTGCAAGCCGCCGAGCGCAAGATGACAGAGCTGTTCGAGACCAGACACAACTTCAGTCGTTGTCAGCACCGGCCGGAGTTGGCCGCATTGGCGAAATTGGAGGTGCCGCGCTGTCGCAAGGCTGTTGCCGAGGAGGCGTCGAGGATGCGTGCACTTGGCTTTGAAGTCTACACCGACTTCGAGCCTCATCATTTTCAATAGCTGCAACGTGCATTTTATTAAACGTTTTGTTGCTGTCGCAGTCGTCTTTGAGTTTTTCCGTACACGTTTGGTGAGTGGTAAAAATTCCCAAGTCCAAATTCGGCCAGCGGAAAGTCGGTTTTGGAATTTCACCCGACACTTCACCCTTAAGTACCCCAAGATTTTGGCTCAGACCATACTTTTGTTCAAGTCACTTTCGACCCCGAGACAATGTCCTGCCGCGAAGAAGCCATTGTCATTGAAGATTCCGAGCCCGCTGCTGCCGCCCCAAAGCGTCGAGTTCCGGTGACGCGTTCGAGCTCGAAGAAGGCGCGCCAGATTCAAGTCCCGCAGACGCCTGTTGAGGCACACGCAATTTGTCGCGCAACAATGGAGGCCGCGCAGCCAATTTGCAAGGCTTGCCTGTGTCGAGACCGCGCGCACGACGCCGTCGAACGTTTCTGCGGCCTGCTGACATCAGTTCCGGACCTTGCGACTGCCAACTGCACCGAAGACGGCGACATTCAAATCAACCCGCTGCCGATTGGCGGAGATTTTCACCCGGCGCATGGTCATGACACATGGATGCTTGCGATGGACATGCTTGATGAGATGAAGCAAATCGCGCACCAGTGCGCGGATCGCGTCACGCCGGGGCGCGATTGCTTCTCCGCGCCGCAGCGCGTGTTTCGTGAACGTATTGCGGACCGCGCGTTTCTTGCTGCCGAGTGCCCTGGCCTGGTGCGCCGCGTTGTTGCTGGCACGCTGCTGCAAGTGCCTGATGTTGTTGTCAACATTGTCTTGTCTTATATCGACGTTGTTTGCGACTTTGTCGACATGCCATTCGTCAAGAATACTTACGGCGACTATGTTCGCGCGTGTCGCATGTTCGTCGAGGACCAGCGTGCGGCGCTGCGTGCAACGGAGTCATCCAAGGAAGCACATCGCGCCGCATTTGACGCGGAGCGCGACGACATCATCAGCAACGTGCTTCTAGTTGCGACGCTTGCGCGTCATTTGACGTGGAACCATGCCAACGGCAATCGGCTTAAAAGTGTCGGCCGCGAGTTGGAAGGCTTCCAGGCGGACTTGACGAGAATACGCCTCTGCTTTCATTCGGTGGAGCAAGCCAACGCATCTCGAGTGTCCATGACGCAACGGTGGGCTGAAGTGGAGGCCCAAAACGAACGAATCAAGCAGCTCGGCTTTCCTGCGTACGAACGACGTTTTTGATTCAATACACCTTTGTTTTTGTCACTACAACTTGACGTTTGTTCGCCAGTCGACGGCACTTGCTGTTGTTCAAAATGTCACAAGTCATTCCGGTGGCGGAAATTCGGTTTTGGCATTTGACCCGACGTTTCAGTCTTATAAGGTCGCGGATTCAGGCCCGAGTCACACTTTACCCAAGCTTGAGACCATGTCTAAACACGCTGCTGCCGCTGCCGCCGACTCAGACTCCGACTCCGATTCGCATTCGGACACCGAGAGTGTCGCTCGCCGACCCGTCGCCCCGAAGCGGGCACGCGGCCCGAATGATCCGAAGAACACAGAAGAGGCACAAGATTACCTGGACGCCAAGCTTCGGGACGCGATCTTTTGTGTTGCCTGCCTGTGCCGCGACCGCGCCCAAGTCACCGTCGATCGTTTCTCCTGCATGCTGACGTCGGCGCCCTCGGCCGCTACCATTCACGACGACGACGAGGTGAAAATCTCGACACCCCGCGCCGAGACCGAATCGTTCATCGGCAACGACAACGCGATTGCCTTGGCCGCGTGCATCATTGGCGACTGCGACCGCATTGCAACCACCATTGCCACCAGGCCTTGCGATTGGACCATCGACCACGTCAGAAGCCTCCAGTACGTGGCGCACGAGTGTGACACGCGCATCATGGAGCGCCGGCTGTATCTCACGACGGTTCCCGCCTGGGCGCGCGACGAAGTCGACGAGGCACTGCAACACTGCCCGCGCGCTGTTGCCGACATCATTGCGTCGTACATCGACTTTGTTGCCGAGTTCGTCGATCGCCCGTTCATGCAGGGCGTGTACGGCATCTATGTTGACGCCGCTCGGAGATTCGTCACAAACCAGCAAGCAACGCTGCGCCTCCTGGAGATGCAGGGCACATCACGAAGGTCCATGTTCGACGCAGTGCGCGGCGGCACCGTCTACAGTGTCCTGGCCGTCGTCGACGGCATGCGCGTACTCGGCGAGAACCACCCGCGCTGCATCGAGTTTGCGGAGATCGCCGACTCCCTGCGCGAAAACGCACTGGGGCTGCGCTCGAGTCTCCACTGCACCCACACCGTCGCGGAGGCCAAGGCAATGCGCAGTGACATGGCTCGACGCAGTGCCGCCGTGTTTGCCGAAGAGAAGCGGCTCCGGGAGATGGGCTTTGACGTCGCGGTGCAGCTATTCTAACGCAGTGCACTTATTAAACGCATTTGTTCACATTGCAGTGAGATTGAGATTGAGATGAGGAGTCAGCAGGCGCCGCCGCCTCTGCAGAAGCGCGAGGGTGACTTGGTTCGCGGCAGTTACCGTGGCGGGGTCGTCATCGGCGCCATACGGCTAGCGGGCATCACACGGCTGCTCCAGGAAGAGTGCTGGCCGCGCTACGACTACGCCATGGCGGTGCATGGCATATACGACGAGGACGAGCCCGTCGCGACGCAATCAGTGGGCCAGGAAGTTGGCCGCCTCGTTGACCGCCAGGCGCGTGCGCGTGCGTCGGCCTGCTAAGTGTGTGTGTGCGCGCGCGCAGATCACCACACTCGTGCGACTCATGTGGACCTACGCACTCGATTGGGCACACATACCCGGGGCATCGGCGCCGCCCCACCCGCACCCGCCCGTAACAATGAAGCCGAGCGATGCGCGGTTGTTGGTGAAGCTGCAGCAGCTGGCGGGCAAAACGCACGCGTTCACGCGCGAGTTCTTTCGCCAGCTGCGCAAGCATCGCATGCTGCCGGTGCAGAGTCAGGTCACAACGGCAACAACGCCGCCGCCGCCACATCGTTGCAGGTGCCGGTTGGCTCCGAGGCACACCGGATCGGCACAATGGTTGACGTGGTGGTGGCGCCGTCGTCGCACGTGCAGCGGTCGCGCAGCCACAACGGGTTTGCGTTGCGAGCCGGCGCGCGGGTACTGCTGATCGAAGTGAAATGCGGATTCCAGCGCACCTACCGACGCCACACCGGCCAATTCATGCGATTCCCGACAACGTGGGTCGACACGCCCCAGGCGCAGCACCAGCTTCAAGTTGCTGTGACGCGCGCACTCTTCGAGCGCACCTACCAGACACCGATCGCTGGCGCCTACATCCTGCGGCTTTTCGAGGCGAGTCGACGCTGCTGCTGCTGCTGTGCACGACAGCGCACAACAGGGCGGCGCCAAGTGGTACCCGCAGGAGGAACTGGAGCCGCGCCTGTTGTCTTCGCTGTTGCTGCGACTGTCGAGGCGCGCCGCCAATGAACGCACACGTACATAAACGATTTGCGTCCGGACTGCACTTGAACGCGGCGTGCCGGTATACCCACACTCGCTCACCAGAACCAATCAGTACCATCATGGCCGGAATTGGACGATTGAGCGGCGCCCCAAGCGCGCAGTCGATGCCGACCGGCTTCAATATAACGGAACTACCTGCCGGCATGACGCCTTTTACATCCGCCTTTGGCTTGACCGGCGTGCCGCAAGAGAAAAACGGTGCCTACCCCGAGTCGAACCCGTATTTAAAATTTTTTGGCATGCCGGTGCGCAACGGCCAGGTCGTGGCGCCACCTCAAAACCGCGAACACTTTGATTGGGCCGAGGCGTACGACCAGGCATCGGTGCCCACAATGACCGAGTACACCATCACGCAGCTGCGCGAGTCGGACATGGTGTTGTGTCGAACCGTGCTGCCGTTCGTGATCACCGAGGACAAAATCGACATCAAGTGGAACGAATGGCACTTCAACGACGCCATGCTGGACCCTCGGCCCGCCGAGACAGCGTCGCGTCTGTTGTCGTGCAACTTTACACAGGGCTCCGACACCATGCAGACCATGGGTCGCGCCATGGAGATGGAAGACGGCTTCTACAAGACCGCGGCCGGCCAGATGCACTTCATCATGCAGTGGAAGCAGATTGTCAATGCGACCGCCATGACTCTCGAATTCGGCGCGGCAACCGCACTGGCCAATGTACGCGAGCCGGGCAACGCGCAGATGGAGCAGCTGCGGTCGGGCATCTCGTCCGAACAGCTGCGCGCGGTTGCGCTCCGCGAAGTAAACCTGTTCAATTGCATTACGCGAGGCGGCGGCCTCGACATTGCGATCGAGCACACCGAGCGCATCCTGGCGTCTCGCGGCATCACGACCCAGATCGACACAGTCATCGTGCCGGACGGCACCGCGAAGCACATCAACGACCCGTCGTTTCGGCCCTTCTTCATGACGGGTGTGCCCGTGCCCGAGCACCCGTCGACGGAGGTGCGCTACAAGAACAAGCGCATCATTGCGTCGCGGTTGCACAGCGTCGGAGGCGAAGGGCCGCCGCAGGACCCGCACTTCCGGTGGGTGACGACCGGCTCGTTCTATGTTTCGGACCACACCATCACCTACGACATGCCAAACAACGACTACACAACCCCCCTGCGTACCGAGCAGGTGTGGGACGAGGACGAGGACGACTACCGCTTCATTACACTCGAGGAAATGGTCACAAACTCGGGGCTGTTCAAAGTAAATGGAAACGGTGCATGGAGTGACCTGACCACCGAAATTGGGACAAATTTTTTTAAAGGATGTGAAACAATTGGTGATTTCTACGATGTGCAAGGCAAAACAATCCGCCTGAAGGAAGAACACTACAAAAGCGACGAGACAACAGAGGCGGCGACGCAGGGGTATCAAACCACGCTGGCTGCCGGCTGTGTCATCGCGGGCGGTGTGCAGTGGTATGCAAATCGAGCGGCGTCTCTAAGGCCGTCCCATGGCCCAGGGGATGCATTTATTTCCGAGTTTCTCGTTGGTGAAGTTCTTGGTAATTATACGTATTTTGAAACGGCACAAGATCTTATTTACGCAATTCTCGACGCCCCGATAAAACACATTGGATTGTGGTTTCAATGGTGCATTACTGCACACGCCCCAATTCCAATATCATTTGTCCTTGCAAACCCGTATCAGCGCTGGTACGCCGGCACACTGCAGACCATGCGTGCCGGAACCGACCTGGGTGGAACTTTTATCGGGCACTTCGACGTCCAAGCAGGTCGCGACTATGTGCGCAAAATGCTTGGTCTCCATGTCACCGCAATGATGAAATCAATTGTCGTGAATCCAAAACTCATTGCCAACGCACACAACGTTCTCGTGAAGGGTTACGACGGCGGTGGTGGAACATCAAAACCCTGGGTGCCAACTGACGTCGACCACTTGGAACGCTTCAAACGCGGCAATTCCCAGCTCAATGATCAGTTCACGTTTGCAGTAACGCGTCTGCGACCGAATTGGGCAATTGACATTGTCGGTCGGTTCAATCCACGCATTGTGACTTCACAAGACAACCGCGACGCCACCGCCGATATCCAGACGGCGCGCGGTGCTTTGGCATCTGTTGCTACTGCTTCCTCCTTGGCTGCTGAAGGGCGAAGAGGGAGATTTAATACGTTTTTTTTGAGCATGCTCAATGGAGGCCTGTCCTTAGCCCAACAGACGGGCATTGCAGATGGATCGTTACGTGCCGCGTACGATCGAAGACCGCAACTGCCGCGCGACCACGTAACTGTTGTATACAACAACTTGCTGCGCCAACGTCTGCACTACACATCGGCTGAAATTTACCGCGGCCACTGGGGCTTTGAGCACTTCGACGTGGCGGCGCCGTCGACCGTTGCAACAACAACGCGACCAAAAACCAACACAATATGCATGCCGGGCCATCAGATCTCGGCGTCGCCGACCACTTCAAAACACACACTGGTGCGCATCAGCAAGGATCATCGCGGCCCCTGGGTGTACCCCGGGTGTGCCAAAGTGCGCACCGGGCTCGAAGTTGCCCTGCGTCCACCCGCCTACATTGGAGCCGATGTCGCCACCTCCGTCTCGGCAATGTCAATCATTGGATAAATATTGTTCTGTTTCGACGTCGTTGTTGCTGCTGCTGTAGTTCAGCCTATAAACTTGACTGCGCACCCGAATCACAGATACTTGCTTGCACACATGTTTGGAATTCTATCCGGGCCCGAGTTCAACAGCCCGGCGAGGCGGCCTACTTCGTCGCTCGGCATCCTGGGCGCAGTCCAGAAGCAGGCCGTCTCCGTGATCAAGGCGCGCCTTCCTGCCGAAGGCCTTTTGGCGCGCAAGGCAGCAGCCGGAGCCGCGCCAGTGAGCAACGACTTTATTTGTGGGGTGGACAACGTCGACCCGATTCTGTTCGACGTGCTGCCAAACGAGCTTGTGTTCACCATTGCCGACGATAAGCCAGACGACACAAGCATGAGCTCGTTTGTTTCCAGCCACCAGGTCTACGGCAAGCAGTTCCTGACCGGCGACATCCAGGTCGAAGGGTTTACGGCCCTGAATGGCATCAAGAAAGGCACACATGATCCGGACGGAAAACTAGTGTTCATTGGTTGGTCCGCGCGTTGCAGACAACGCACGCGGTTTGTTTCTTTGCGCAGGCGTCGCCACGAGTTCCCAGATCCAGAAAAACGGCATCGACGGCTTCGCGGTGCAAGTCAGCGGCTCCGTTACAATCAACAACGCCAGCAACGACTTTATTTGCGCCGGAGATTGGGTATCGTGGACCATTCCAATGGAGGCACAGCCTTCATTGACGATTGTTGGCGTTCCGCCACAAAAAGCCCTCGCCCGTCTGGCCGTTTTCAGTGTGCTCAAAAATACGCACATGTTCGACGCCGCGACCGGAAATTTGCTATCAGGCGCGCACCCAGAAAGTGCAATCATTGGACGTGCGTTGACAAATGCGACACAGTGCCAGGAGTTCGACATTATGCTTCACGGCTGACACGCTTCTTTACATAAATTGTTGCTGCCGTGCTTATTAGCGATGTGCGTGTTGTGTACTGCTGCGACCACCACCACCACCACACGAGAATGATTTCGTACCCGTTTATTCAGCACCCGGAGAACGCGCAGTTCGGCCGTGGGACCGACGAGGGCGCGTACGAGTTGCTGAGCCCCTTCAAGGTCCAGCAGCCAATCAACACCAAAATGCGCCGCGACGCGCGGCAAGCCTTGTACTCCGTCTCGAAAAACGACCGCTACGGCGCGCTGCAGCATCACTTCCGCCCAGCGTCATCGAACCCGCGCATTCACGACGTGTTTGCAAATGAAATTGTGTGGCGCCATCACGACCCGCACCCAATGACCTTCCCCGAAGGTGACATCCGCGAGTACGGATTCAGTGCACTAAACGGGCTATCGCCACTGATGGATCTCAGACCGGCCGGCGTGGCCGCTGGCACCAGTGCCGGAGACGGTATGACAGATTTTGGAGTCACCGAATCCGGACTTGTGAGCATGATCAATAACAGCAATTGGGACATTTTGACTGGCGATTATGTGGCCGCAATCTTTCCGACGTCCGACTATTTTCACAGCCAACTTGCACCGCGCGACTCGGACCGACACACCGCCAAAGGCGCGCCTCCTACAATCCCTGTCGCCCCTCGTCGCGGGCCCATTCCAGCCATCAATCCAATTGGACTCCCGCCGGAAAAAATCATGGCAGCGATTGTTCCAATTAATCGCCTGCTCGATTACGATGTTCCCGAAAGCTCCCCATTTGCTGCTTCCATGAACGGAATGTTTGTAATGCCGCAGTACGATGGCAAGTGTGTCTTGCCGTCGTACGCGCGTCGCAAGTTTCAAGAAACCCCGGTCCGTTTCTTCGCGGCTGCGAGGGAAGACAATGGTACGTCAGATTGCACAGATCTAGATACCCATTGCTATCCGATCGATTCCGACATTATCCGCATGGACATTTGGCACAATTTTGGACTGGGCAAAGCCGTCAGCGCTGCGCGAAAGGGTCGTGCGTTTCAGTGCCTACTGGGGGCGCCGTTTAATCTGCCGCGACACGAGTGGATGCCGCGCGATGAAAGGCCTTAACAATAAATGCATGCGTATTGAGTCACTGTTCATTTTGAATTTTTGGCCCCGCGCGGTACGCGAAAAAAACGTGCTTAGATGCCTCGAATGCGTCGACCAGATCCTGGTACTCGCGCGCACCCGTCAGCACCATCTTGCCCGACTCAAACACCGCGAAGCTGATTGTCGGCGGCGCCTCTTGGTCGTCGTCGGCAGCGGCAGCAGCTTCAGCGGTTAAACCTTCCTGGCAGCGCCGCTGCATCGGGCACAGAAACGACGGGTACCTCCGCGCGCTGCTGACGCCGCCTCTGCCAGTAGCGATACTGGAGCCCGGAAAAGTTCGTCGGGTTGTAGTTGCAAATGTCCTGGCGCCGTTGTGGTAGTTGAGGTGGGCAGCGACGCCGGCACCTGATTGTCGGCGTAGCACGCGGCCAGGTTGACTCGAAACCCGAGCGACGCGCTGCCGACCACGTTGTTGACTTTGAAATTTCGCACACTTGCAGACACCTGTAGCGCGTGTGCCGACTGCGCAACGGCCCGACCTGCCTTGAATCGGCAGTGGATTGCAAACGCCACGCGATGCACAGCCGCGCGCGCGTCGCTCTCTGTGTAGGCGCCGGCAATCACTACCTGACCAACAATTGTGCGCTTGTGCGCCCGCCGTTTCGTGCCTTGAAGAGATTGCGCTTCTTGAATATGGAGAGCGTCGCGGTGGTTCCGTGCAGCCATACCACCGCCGACGGAAAGATGCCTTTGTCGAAACGCGCACCCAGTGCAATTGCGAGCAGGCGCAGTTCAATGTCGCAGTCAATCACCGCAAAGCACACAATGTTACTGATGCGCACACCGCGCGCCTGCATAATCAGTTGTGCGGCGGGGCGGCATCGTCGCGCTGCTTTGGGCGTGCGACCCGCCGACTCCTCCGAAACCAGGCGCTCTTCGGCACTCGGGTGTGTGCCGCCAGACAGCCGCTTCCCGGCGACGATCGACATTCGCTGTCTTCATCGTCGGCAGTGCCGTCGCTGTTTTTACTCTAGGCCAGCAAACTTGTGTATATTGCGGCGCCCGGACGCCGCCTGTTGCACACATGGTGTACACTGGTATTATTGTTCTGCAACCAAAAGAGCGGCATTCGTACGAGGGCCGCGAGCCGCGGACCGACGAAGAGTACTACGAGATGACGTTCGCCGAGACCGACCGCGTTATACGCGAGGCGTGCGGCGTGCCGATCCACATCGAGCACCTGGGCGAGCAGACGCGCGTCGGGCACGTGGTGCAGGCCGGCTACGATGCGAGTCGGCGTGTGTGTGTGCGTTTCGAGCTCGACAAAAGCCGCGATGCCAACGTCGCGCGCAACCTGATCCAGGCCGGGTACCTGCGCGGTCTGAGTCTGTCACACGTGCGTGAGACTTCACAGCCCCTCGAGATTTCGTTGTGCTTCCGCGGCGCGCGACCCGGCACCGGAATCATTGGATGCGACGACACCGAAACGACGTTTGCCGCACGTAAACGGTCTGCGCACCAGGTGGTTCAAGCATCGTCGCGTCAGCGACCCGCATTATTTGTACAAGCGTCTGCGTCCATGGACACATCCGCACCGTCGCCACAACCGCCGCAGCAGCAGCAACAACAACAACAGGCGCCACAAGCCACCGCCGCGCCCGTGCCAAGCCCGACGTCGGTCATGCACCTTGTGTCACAAGCCACTGGCACAAACACCGCTTTGCCTCCGCAGAGCGACGTCGAGATCGAGCAGGAGGCGATGCGAGCCGTACTGGAAGCGGCAGGAGTTCCCGAGGACAAGAAACAGCGCGTGCTGTCCGGTGTCATGCACAACAAGGCCACCATTGCAAAGATTTCCGAACACGCCGAGAAGCTGCACCAAGAACTGGAGGCCACCAAAATGGACCTGGAGCGCGAGCGAAAGAGCAAGGGCGATTTGACGAGTACGCAGATCGCGATGGTGGCCCGCATGATTCGCGCCATGGACGGCGATTCCGCAATCTCGCCCGAGCTGGACCAGCGCATCAAGGAGACCAGCAGCAAGGACCCGTTGGGGGTGTGGACCGCCATGCTCCCGGCCGTCGTCCAGGCGTCCGCCACCGCCATGCGCTTCAAGGAGGACGCTCAGCGCCGCTCCGAGTCGTCGCAGACACACGCGCTGTACAACCAGTACCTGCGAACCACCGGATGGGAGCCGCGAATTCAGCCACCGCAGCAGCAGCAGCAAGTCGTCGAGGCGTCGTCCCGGGGCGCCGCGCACGCTGCACCTGTAGCGCCGCCGCCGCAGCAGCAGCAGCAGCAGTGGTCGTACGAGCAGGAGCGCGATCGCGTCTTCAAGCGCGGCGCCACTCTCGACCTCTCCACGGACCTACCAAAGCGCGCGGCGTCGCAGGATCCGCACGTCGCAATGTTCACCGAGACGCGCCGCGCGCTGTCCGGCATCTTGCCCACCGTTCAGTTTGCGATGCAGCAATAGCTCGTTGAATAAATAAACAAGAGTAACTTGTGTTTACTGCAACAACAGCACGACATGCATCGCCGAAAGAAAGAGCCAGCGCCGCCGAAGCGCATGCAGACATTTGCACCCGACGCGACTTGCATGTTTTTTCATGTCAAAAAATTCGGAAACCCTAACGCGGTAATCGCCACAAAAACCACAACAGATCCAAATACCGCAAACCCGAGGTCATACAAGATTCCGAAACACAATTCGGCCCCGATGTCTGGATGGGATGTGGTTAACACAAAATGGATCACAAAATTTCAAGAATGTATGCGCGACTGCGTGATTGTTTTGGGAAAGATGCGGTCGTACGTGCCTGCACGAGAGCTGAATTCTGCGTGGGCACAGTCGTTCGAACAATTCAAATCAACTTCTCCACTCTGGAAGGACACGGACACTGCTTTTTCAAAACTGTCTCCGGACGATGGAACGCCCGAAGCTGATGTCGCGAAACGCATGCGCGATTACATGTTTGAATATTGGTTTTACGCGTCACAAAGTCAGCGCGACCACACCGCCAATCAGATCGAAGCTGCAAGTTTCCAATTCATGGGAAAAACGATACGAACCGCGTTTGAAGAGGTGCTGCGAAATCATTTGGGCAAGCAAGTGCCACCGACACTGGATCTGGAAATAAACAAATTTTTGTCGGCATGGAAAATGACGTACGCGACAACAGGCGCTTTACCTGACCCCGATGAGGTGAATGAAGACCTGATGCGCATTTTGTACGCACCAATGGCAGTGCCGACGTTTATGTCAGCGTCAATGTCGGACCCTGACTTTGATGTCAAATTGAAAAAGCTACTGCCCGAACTAAAACGCGCAGTCAAAGCCGCGAACGATGCGTTGACGAAGTTAACTAGTTCCGGAGTTGCTGTTGCTTCTGGTTCAAAGACCGCAAATGAAGTGACCAAGCTGGGTAATTATTTGGCAAATGCAGATGCCATGACAAAACGTTACACGACATCCTCCAGCTTCACAAGCACGCCAAAAACCCTGACTGACAAAATTCTCGCTGAACTGAAATCATTGATTGATGCAATTGACTCGCTTGCAAAATCAATCGACCTGGCGGCAACGGCAAAACCTAAATCTCCAAGAACCACACCCCCCCCGGACAACAGCGTGTATGAAGCATTGTTCGCTTTTACGAAATTGGATGCGTATGAGATGTCTGTTTTCAATGCCACTGACCCAAAGAACTTTCCAAACGACAAAGACGAACTCATGCGCTATATTTCTCAAGCAACGACACTGCACAAACTTTTTGGGAAGACGTTGTCTACTATTTTTCCTTTTAAGCCAAACTGGGAAAAGGACGACGCCTACTTGAAGCGCCTACACCCCTTCATTATTCGGTTGAAGACTATTGAGTTCTACAAAGCGAAACGCATCAGCGAATCGATTTCTGGTGCCGGCAAGAAACTACTTAATTACGAAGGCTTTGGTCTGGAGTATTTGGCTTGGCGAATTCAACTACAGTTATTGTATGAAGCATTTCGCGAGCAGATGGACCTACTTTTGGCGGCGACAGTCTCGACGTTCAGGGCCGACTTGGCAAAACACGGGAACTCCGCAGACGCGGTCAACTTCAGGCCGGAACTGTGCGCATACGTGACAATTGATTGGACAAAAGATCCTGATAACTTTGACGGGCGGCAAAACGCGCTACTTCTGTGTATTATGAAATTGTACGATGTGCTGTACAACAACGTGCGCCCAGAACCCGAAGTCATCCGGGCACGTGCGTGGCTTGGCTTCTTTTACAGCATAATTGCCTTTTCGCGACACGCAATAGACGCAGAATGGAGCGCGGCGGCAGGGCTAGCGGGCGCACCGAAAGACCCAAGTATCCAGCACAAATTGTGGAGTTTGCTGTACAATGGCGCTGAAGATTTGAATATCACCGGCAACAGCGAATGGGCCCCATCGGCGCCCATTCGCGTACAGCCTGCAAAAGATTTTGAAGACGACCCCGCATCATACACGCCGTTACTGATTGACGAAGACGCACACGAAACCGAGAAGCCCGGTGAAAATGTTTCTAAGATTCCTAAAGCACAAGGCGGCGAAGACATACTCTGTCTGTTAAATGGAATCGAAACCGCGATCAAGGGCTTTGACGCCGAGTTTTCAAGGTGTGGACCAGACACCGCCAGACAGCGCGCGCAATTGATCGCAAACTGGAATCTGTGTCAAAACACACTGAACTCGTTGCGAAAGTTCTTGGCAATGAAATCACAGAACGCCGCAACTCGGAACTTGGTGCGAAGACGCATTGAACTTGCAAAGAATTTTATGGCCAAGTTGGAATTGCATTTCCCCGCTCCCACTAGCAACGACGAAGGCAATGCTGATGTGCGGAGACAGGTGCGTAAGGTTGCAGATGTTGGTTTACTGTGCACCGAGTTGACCGAGTTGGGTAAAGAAATTGTAGATGAACATCAAAAATACACAGCAGCATGTGCAGCGGAATCTGCGGATTCAAGTCTACGAAACACATCGGCGGAAATCATTGACAAACTATGTGAGCTCACAAAACGAGGAACAATTGTGGTCGCCGTCGTTGAATCCATACTCGCGGAGGTTCACAGTGTTCTTGAACGGGTACTAGCGACAGCATTTGCCGGTGCCGAATGCAAAGAATGCAAAGATACACTTTTGGCAACAAGGCAAGGTATTGTCGCTTTCGAATCGTTTGTGTGGTACTGGCACGCACTTGTCACGAAGAGTAGAGCCGAGAATTTCGTGTATAACACTAATGACGCCGATGCGGTGCACGACGCGTGCATTCAAGCAAACGACGCCGTCGATGCGGTGTACGCCGCGATGTTGGTGCTCGAAAAGCACAAATTGAACACCGCGATCAACACTAACGAAGAAAACCAAAAGTTGCAAGCGTTGTGGGAGGATGCGATACGAGTGCACATGCATGCGACGCACTTGCGCTCAGAACGCACACACTTTCCCATCGCGCCACAAAAGACGCTCGGCGGTTTTTTGGACTTTAATCTTGAAGAATTCGCAAAAGATATTGGCGTTTCATTGCCATCTGCGGGCACAGATCGCGACAACGCGCTCGGCGACGCGAATAATGTGTCAAATGCGGAAAAGCACGTGAATGACTTCCTGCTCAGCGGGTACTTGCTCGAGAGTTTGATTCCCAAACACAAGAAATATGATGTGATCTTCACTGATAACGTGAAGAAACTCTTGTACGCGATAACACTTGTATGCGACAAGGTCAGCTCCAATGAAGCGAGCACGGACCCAATGCCAGTTATAGCGGACCCCGTGAGCCGACACGAATCACACCGACAGGCAGCCGCTTTTTGGAAGGCGCGGCTTCTGTTCGACTACATTGGTATTGTATTTGAGTTTGCGACGTTGTCTAAAATCCAACCAACCATGTCAACCACCGATACAGGAGTTGAAGCGTATGATGTATACCTCAAAGACGTCTTGACTACGGCAACGCAACGCATGCAGTGTCCGTTGGCAACCAGTGAACAATGGAGTACGTCTGCCGATTTTGTCCCGTCGCTGGTCTACTTTGCGTACGGTCTAACGCTCGCTCTTTTGCGGCGCAACACACTTCAGAAATCGCCCGCCTTCAAGTGTGACGTGATTACGGCGGTCCAGTTCAATGTCATCCGCCTCGCAACCATGACACGCGATGTCACGTGGAAATCGTTGTACGAGTCCGCGCTGAACGACAGCCTGGACCATGCTGACCAAATAACCGACGCGCACAACACTTTGTCGTTCAGCGCCGCGTTGCTGACGCGCATCGTTACAACAGCGCGTTCGCACGAGTATGACCGCGGTGCGGGTGTTTTCGATGGCATTGGCCTCGACACAAACTTCGATTACGGACACGTTCAAAATTCAATTCGACAGTTGCACGACACAATGTACGACAATCGTATTGACATTACTGCCGACGTGTTCTGCACAACGTTAGTTCCCGGTGGAGTTGTTGTGTCAAAAGGCCTGTTGGTGGCAAATGACTTGGCGAACAACTTATTGAAAGAGTACGATTGGCGCGCACACCCCTTCTCTAAGCAGATCGCTGAAATGGCAATTGACAGTTGGGAAACATTCACGAACAAAAATAACGGTGTCGGAAAAACTCGGGTGTGTTTGGAAGCGGCCTGGGCAATTCTTGAGACCCGCTTACGAGACAATAGATATGAAATTGTCGACGAATACAAATGTCTGTCCACTGGCGGTGCACCTGAATTGTCGGCCGAAATTGCTGAGATGCAAGGTGAACTCACAAGGTTGACGGAAAAAAAAGAAGCGGGCGAGAAGACGATAGAAGAGTTGACTGAGAAATTGGGGCAGTTCACAAATGGCAGCAACGCGTACGAAACGAGCAAAACCAACGTTCTGAAAGAACTGATTGCGAAGGAAAATTCTGCTCGTACGGGCGGTAATTATAATGACGAACTTTACAAAAGGAGTTTGGATGAATACTTGAATGTGGACAGGTATGGTGACACTACTTTGGCAGACGCCAAGCAAGAGCTCTTGCAACAGTTTGAAACTGCAGCAAAGGCCGCAGCCGAAGATGAGAAACAACTCGCCGAAGAAAAGAAAGCAGCGCCAGACGCAGACGATACCAGCGATCCAAAAAAGAAAAAAACCAAAACCGCAGAGGCAAAGCAAGCAGCAGCAGCAAGCGCGCTTGCTGCTTTACGCGCGGAAGTGGTCGCATCGGTTGCAGATATCGACTTTTTGGAAGCACTGACGAAATTGACAGGTGAACACGCCGCGTTGGACGTTACACGCGCGGAATTAGATAAAGCAATGATGGAACAAAAAAAAGCCGCCGACGCAAAGAACGCGGACCATCTAGCAGACGCCGGCGATGCAGACAAAAAGCAAGAAGCCGAAACCGCAAGAATAGCGCACGCTGCCGTGGTCGAATTGCTCAGGGTCACTCAAGCCGAAATGCAAGCAAAAGACATGCAAATTGAATCTGAAAAAGCCAGATATGCGGAACGGTTGGCAGATGCACTTGTGCTGTACAAAAAAGGTATTGATTGGCGTCGGGCGAAAATAGCAAAACTCAATCGTGAGGTTCGCAAAACGGATAAAGGCATTGAAATGCTCGAAGCAGCTCTTGCCCGTCGCCGGGCACGGAAAGCGGCAATAGAAGCAAACACACCCCGCACTTTGGTGGAAGGTTACCAAAAGTTCATCACAGGCATGCGCAAGTGCTTTCTTGAAGTTGACAAGATTCTCTGCGCGGTCGACTTGTTTCACGCGAAAGTGTTTTCAAGAAAGACACGCAAAAAAGTTGCAGACCTTTACGACGAGATTGTTTCCGTTATGCACGAGTCCAAAGCCATCGAAATGCTCAGCGCAGAAATGCCCGTGCTCGATATGGCCAGAATATTGCAAATGTTTGCGGGGCCGGACGCCATGAATGACAGGCCTCTTCTTGTTGATGACGACGCCGTAAAAATCCAATGCGAACTGGAATTTGCATTTGTGTTTGGCACCGATTATGCAAAACGGACCGATGTCTTTGTTGTTGGCGAGGCGAAAGAAACGGTTCAGAGTCCAATGCTCGAAAAAAGGGAAATACCCGGCATTGACTACCCTACGATGTCTACTGATTACCGCAGACAGTTGGTCTCCACATTGTATTACATGAAAAATCTTGAGCAGACAGGCGCGATCTCTGGCATTAAACTTAGAGAGTCGTATTACTACTGGCGCTGTCGCATTCTGCGCGAGATTTTGTTACTCGGAAGTACATGCTTGCTGCGGCCCAAAGATGCTTCGAAAGAAGATTTAGACAATTTCAAACAGCTCAACCCTGGCTTGGTTTGGGACGATATCCAAGACACAAATGTTCCCGGAGCTGTTTTTGCATTCAAGCTGGCATCTTGCTTAGAAGATCAAGCGGAAAAGGTCGAAAAAAAAGAATCGGAATGCGACGTGGCTGACGCGAAAGAAGACGCTTCGGGCGAAATTTCGCCAGAAACGAAGGAGAGAAGAAGGCGGAGAACTGCGGAGTACTTTGCGACAAGGCGAAACTGTGCGAATATGATCGCGGAACTGAAACTGCAAAGCAATGAACTGACGCGTCCGGAGCGATTCACAGGTGAGGGTTCGACGAGCTGGCAGCGTGCATACGCCGCGGAAAGCGCACGGCCATTTGAGTTGGCAACATCTGATCTGAAAAGCACATTAGAGTATCCAGCCAGCACTATGATTAGACGGATGATTGATGACGACGGGATATATGATGTTGAAATCGACGGCAGATTAAACCCATACGACAGACCGGCGCTGGCTGAAAGCATGATTGACGAGCTGCGCAAATGGTTGTCGTATGGCGACCGACTTCAAGAAGGAGTAACACACAAACTGCGCGAGTACACACAGGAGGATTGGAATTTGTGTGCGCACGGTCTAGCCGTGTACGGGCTCGCACTGACTTTGCTGCGCCGGTCACAATTTGCAACCACTGCCATGAAAGTGTATTGGGAACAATGCATTATGGCCCTTTGCTTTGAACGGATGTTTAAATACGCGAACTTTGACGATTTTATTGGTGAAAGAAATGCCCAAAAGTCGTACCAGAATTTTCAAGAAGCAATGGAAGTAAAGACCCGGGCGGTTGGAGTTGATACGGACGCTCGTGAAAGAAACGCGCCATACGACAGGCGCCGCGCGTTTTTAGTCTACTTTGTCGGTGTGCCTCAAGTCATTGGCCAGCATCCGCGGGAAACAGACGCCATCACCAGCGATAAAGTTGCATCTTTGGAAGAAAAAGCCGCGCTCGCGGCAATGTGGGTTGTTGCTGCTAGGTGGGATAAATATGGCATCAATATCTTACCATATTCAAAGTTGTTTAAAAGTGAATTCAAGAAAGCAGACAACCCGTTCAAAGAAGTTAAAGAAACGGGCTTGGAAAATGCAGTTGCCGTCACTGTTAGAGAAGTACTGAAAGAATTGCCGAGATATAATATCGAGTACTGGGCTTTTCGCGGGAAAAACAACAAGCAATCGGAAGCCGTTTTCGTGATAAACAACTCAATTAGATGTGTACAGGATGCGTGGAGCGTTGTTGGCGCCGCTATTACGCATGCACGTGAAAACCGTATTAGTGACAACAGTTACGGTAAAATCCGAAAGTTCGCGGATGAACTTGCCCGTAGCGAGACGGTATTGACAAATTACCAGAAACAAGCTTACGTGCTTTTTTTAGATGCCGCGCACGACTGCATTTTTGAATACACGAACCAGTTGAAAGCCGGAAATGACATTACAGAAGCAAACAGCTTATGGTACATTACCGAATTATTCAACTGGGTGGAGCGTACACAAGACCTATTGAGTGTGGTAGCTCCGTCGCGCGCGATACAGACCACATGCACCACAAACATGTTCCGGTCGTGCACCAAAGTCATGAAAGACGCGCAAATCCAGTTTGCAGAAGTGAAAGCGCCCAATAGCACAGCAGCCACGGACGAAGCGCGTGTCTATGCACAGCATTACGGGAATCTGGTTGAAATTTTCAATGGCATTGGAAATGTGACGCCAAGTTCTTTTGAAGTCGCCACGCGCATAAGCACGTACAGCATGTTTGCAACAGCGTTGGATGGCAAACCTAATGCGCGCTCCATGACCAACGAAGTGGAAGACGCGTCCTTGACAAAAAATGTATTGTTTGGAGCAACGTCGACAACAATGCAAACCAGCACAGGGATAGATTTTGCCAGGTGCCTCGCATTGACACGGGCGATTGAGCCCGTTTTTGTCATCATGCGGCTATCTGAAACTGTATTTGAAGAGTGCATACATTTTTCGGTTGCCAATAATCATGCTGAGCGACAGACGCTTGACGATGACCGAAAACCATATTGGGATAGACAGCTGCAAGTTTTCTTTCAACTGCACAGCTTACACTTGCGTGCGTGCAATGCGATTCGACATGTCTATGACGAGGACCTACCATGGAATTTTATCCAAAACATTCCTGAATGGATTGAAATGTTGTTGCTTCCCGCCGAAACAGAATGGACCGACCCTCAAAAAGCGTCGGTGCTGGAGGTTGCAGCAGCCGCGCGGCAGTTTGCGCTAAACATAGCTCAAGAACTTCTCGAAATGCCATATCTCATCACCGACGTCGCACTGCACACAAAAATTTACACGTGTCATAACTCGCTGAACGCGATTGGAGCCAGTATGGCAGAAAATTTTAAAAGCGCAGTAAACGCACGGCCGACAGAGGCGCTCGTTATTGGACTTGATTATCAATGGCAAGATTTGTACAAGATTGCACCACGTCTTGGTGAACTGCCCGAATTTTTAGACTACGACCGCGACGCAGAATACATCCAGGACCTTGAAAAGGAGGAAACGGCGCGACGAGAGCGACAGGAAGAAAGGGAAAGGGCGAAAAAGAAAAAGAGTGAAGAGGAGGAACGAAAGAAAATGGTGGCTGAACAGGAAAAGGCCGCACGCGGGGAGAAAAAAAGAGCAGATGCTGAGGCCAAACAATTGGCGCAGAAGCAAGCTGAGACTAAACGCAAGCAACGAGAAATCGATGAAGCTGCCCGACAGCAGAAGGCAAGAGAAAAGAAAAAAAACGACGACTCCAAAACCCCGGCACCCAGCGCGCCAGCAGCCGAAGATGTTCCCAGACCCGCAGATGTTTTGAAGACTCGGTATGAGGACGCAGTTGTGGCTAAGGATACGTTTGTTACACAGTATGGCCTAAGCACTAAAGGATCCGTGGCCAGAATAAGGTTTATGACCACACAAAAAGATGCAATCTTGCGAGATTTCGACGCGTTAACCGAAATGAAAACCGAATTGAAAACAACCAAATCCGACAGTGACCTTTTGGACAAAGTGGACAGATTGCGTACGTATTGGCTACCAAAAGTGAACGAGTTGTGGGATATTGGGTTCGACATTGGTACCAGAAACACAAGACACACAAATTTAAACCCACGCGGCGCCGCCGTATCGGATTCTGAAACGCCACCGCCTGACGCGACGAGCAAACAGAGGAGCAGAGTGGAGGCAAGACGGAAAGCAAAGGAAGCAAAAGAAGCTGCAGAGAAGGAAGCGACAGAAAATGCAAAAAAGAAGACGAAAGAACCGACTGGCGGCACAAAGGCTGCAAATGATGTTGATGACGAGCCGGAGATAGCACTCCCAAGACGAAAGGGATCCCGCTTACAATTGGACTTCGAAGAAGATGATGAGCCAAAAGTGCCTTTACCAAACACGTCCGGCGGCGGATCGTCTTCCGGCAATGGGCAAAAAGGGCCTTTATCGGGCAATGATAACGGCGGAGGTAACAATGAGATTGCAGGCTTCACATTGTCTTCCAGGTGGTAAAGGTTTAAGTAAACCACCTTCTCGTCGCGGATCGTCTGCCGGCAATGGGCAAAAAGGGTCCGCACCAGCCGGCGGTGGAGGTAGCAATTGGAATTTTGGCAAAACATCGTCTTGTAGGTAATGGCGGCGCGGAAGATGATCCGGCAGATGCACTCTATGCGACAGCTCGAATCGAATTGGAACGTGTTCGAAAATTAACCGCAGACGGACGCTTGACTCAAGAACAGAAGGAAGAAATGGCCGGTGCCAATCAACTTGCTCTGTTAATGGGATTCAACCCAAAATCAGAGGAACAGTTATCCGTAGTTGATTATGCTCTTTTTGTCAAGAGAAATGAGTTAGCACAAAAAACTTCTGATATTCTATCGAAACTGACATCGGCCGACGGAAGAAAACTGCCGCAACCAGAACAGGACGAACTACAACGGTCACTTTCCACAAACAGGAGGGAGTTGGCGCTCACGGAACTCACAGCGGCCATGGCACTTGCTTCGAATCCCGGTGCTTCTGCATCAGAGGCCCAGAAACAGAGACAGACCGCGATTGCCGCTGCGGCATCCAGCGATGATTTGTGGGAGGATGAATAATAAAATTGAAAGTTTTGTTGCACGTGTTTTTGTGTTTGTGTTGCTGCAAGTTGTAGCAAAGTATAAACGAAACTTTTGCACGCTGTATCGAATCAATTGGATTATGTCAGGGACGGTTGATGATAAAGGTGATGCGCCCCTTGCTGTGCGCAGCGTTGCCGACGACGATGGCATAGAACTTCTCGTCCCAAGCAGCGACGACAGCAGCAGCAGCAGCAGCAGCAGCGACGACAGCAGCAGCAGCGACGATGACAGCATGGAAGTAAGCGCTGTAAAGGACAGCGATCTCCCGCTCCACTTTCGGGTAGCTGGATCTGAAATAGATCTGATTGCACAAACGTACGCCAATCAGGAGTATCTGGTAACAGAGGTCGTTCGAATGTACGATGACATGACTGCAAATCGTACAATTGAAACGTCGAAATATTTTGCGCGTTTGAAAATGCAGCGGTCCTGGGAAAGAGGGATTCAGCGTTTGTGCACGGAGATATTGGACACTTCGCGTAAATTGGAAAAGTCCGAGACACCAACGTCACTGAGGCTATTTCGTCCAGCGCGCGATGACAGTGTGCACGGTAAACCGGGCACCGATATCAGTGTTGTCATGGGCAGCGGCGAACAAGTGTACTGTACATTGTGGCCGGGTTTGTGCTACCGACCCAAGACAAAGACATCCGACGCGAATCAAAACTTATTCGGCACGATTGTACCGGCCCGTGTTGTTGCGTACGGTCAGAACAGCGGATTGTCTCCGCTCAAGCCATTCAAGAGCGTGCGCGATTGCCAGGTGCCCGCATCGGACCTCAGCAAAAACGATGCAACATCCAAAATGATTGATTTTTGGAGTGCGTTTGTGTCCCTTCCGTACGACGACACGACGACTTTTCGCGTCCCCAACGCCGGAGAAACCATTATTTTTGACAGCACGCTGGTGCACCGCGTGATTACCACTGCGAGCGATGCTCTAAAAGCGGCAACAATTGAACGTGCGTTGGAGCTGTTTGTCGGGGCGGATGTGCGACGCATACTGTATTTGACGTTTCCAATCTACGCGACATTCGATGTGAAAGTGGCAGTTACGCCAGAATCAGATGCTTCCAACCCCGATGAAGACGGCAAAGAGAAAGCGGCTTTGGTGCGTGGAAAAAAAGCGGCGTCTGGTAAGAAAGGAAAACCCGTCGGCGACAAACAGCCGGCAGAAAGTCAGTTCATCACTGTGCGCAAAGGTCAATGGGGCCTGCTGGTCGCGGACTTGCGCCAGCAGAGCATCACCTACATCCGGTGTGGTGACAACGATGCACTTGCCATTGCGCCACACATTGCAGCTGCGCGGAGTGCTGTAACCGCGTTTTTGGCGCGGTTCTCGGGCACCACCCCCTTGAAAAAGGTGGCCCAATGGACGTTGCAGCAAATTTACACGCCGATTGCAAAACAAAGTAGTTTGGGTGATTTTGGCGGTGACAGCACCAGCGGCGTAAGCGGAACAGTGCTGATTGCTAATTTGACGTCACTTGTCACCTCTAGTGCTTCGCAAACGGCGTACGCAAACATCCTGGATGTCAAAGCAGGCGACATAAATGAAGTGCTCGACAAGGTGCGCATTTTCATATCGACAAACAACGGAATTGGCAAAAGCGATTGCCAACCGGGTGTGGTTGATATCGCCACTGGCACAGAACCACCGCCTCAAATGAAAGACGTGAACTGGGGCGCGTTTGAAATGAAAAACCAGGACAGCCGGACAACTACCGTTGCCGCCACCGCAGCGGCATCAAGCGCACAAAGTGATGACAAAGCAGAAATCCGGGCGCCGGCCCCAGTTGCATCAGGTGGCACCAAACGCAAGCATATCAGCAAAACTGCAATAAAGGCAGATATGGCCGCAAAAGCTGCTGAAGCTGCTGAAGCTGCTAAAGCTGCTGAAGAAGAAGAAGAAGAAGAAGAAGAAGAAGAAGAAGAAGAAGAAGAAGAAGAAGAAGAAGAAGAAGAAGAAGAAGAAGAAGAAGAAGAA
>Ga0007870_1000029_pt1 | contig 66110 bp, 128 predicted proteins | sample CryBogCBH04Jul08_FD_71207 | JGI IMG/M metagenome (GOLD analysis project Ga0007870, IMG submission 71207) | Freshwater microbial communities from Crystal Bog, Wisconsin, USA - CBH04Jul08 | ecosystem: Environmental > Aquatic > Freshwater > Lake | place: Crystal Bog, Wisconsin, USA | collected...
GGAACCTGGGCAGCAGCGAGGTACTGAAAGGCGGCGGACTGTCCTGGGACCGCTTCACCAACTGGTGCAGCGACCACGGATACGCAAACCTGCACGCACAAATCCTCAAAACCAACTAGCAGCAAAAGGACATCTTAATGATCACCTTTCGGGAGAAGTTGTTTAACGAGATAGAGCGCCTTGCAGCAAATGCTGGGCTTGAGACCGTGCAACATGACGGATTCATTCTTGCGCAGGAGCTGGACGGTTTCATCACCGTCGTGCAGTTGAAGTACGAATTCAGTAGCGGTAGCCCCATCATGCTGCTTATCAACGGCGCGAAGCACGGCCCGCCAGGAATCGACAACTACTACGTCAAGGCCACCGACTACGAGCGCATCAATGAGTTCCTGCGCCGCTGGCAGCAGTTATGCACCGATTACGCACAGAGGAGCAAGTGATGCACGTTCACACATCCACCGAAATCAATCCCGAGGCCAGAGTGTACGAGATTCCGAATCGAACCGGCATGTATGCGGTCGCACTCGGAATGCATTTCTCGGAGGCCACGATCCACGTCACCCTAGACGAGTGGAACACGCTCGACCAGGCGGTACGTAAACAAATCGCCAAGCTCGCCGCAGAATCCTGAACCAGAAAACGAAAGGACAACAAATGACGCAACAACACGAATCCCGCAAGATGGGGCAGATCGCTCGCATGATCGCCGTCCTGCTGGCCGGAATGATCATGATCACGATCGCCCTTGTCGTCGGAATGATGGTCACCGCGCCGGCAAATCACGCCAGCCCAACCCACCAGATCGTCTACACGGCGAAGGGCGGCGGTAATCACGGTCACGGTCATCACTGATTCTAATTTCAAAATGAAATCGAACAACAAGAAGGGAACCTGATGCCACGCTCATACGCCAGCTCATGCTGGAATTGCGGCGAGGAAGAAGTCGTCGGCGGCAGCGAAGCGCATCCCGTATTCGCCTGCTCATGTATGGCCGAACAAGTTCGCGCATGGGACTACCGGCCCGACAGGTGGAAGCCCAAGGGTGTGTTCCCGAAGGAGCCGCTGCTGGGTGTGGAACTGGAAGTCGGCGCGACGCGGCGGCGCAACGTCATCGCGCCAGTCTCAGAGATCGACCCGCGCTGCGACCACCTCTACATGAAGGAGGACGGCAGCATCGAGGGTGTCGAGATCGTCACCCACCCCATGACGCTGGCGTGGGCGCGGAACTACCAGTTCGACAGCTTGTTGAAGCGGCTGCGGGAAGAGTCGTGCTTTGTTAATGAAGACTACGGGCTTCACGTACACGTATCGCGTAACGCATTTCAGCACAAGGGCAAGCAGTCCATGTCGCATCAGATGCGGTGGCTGATGTTCTTGTACCGAAATGCGCGGTACTTGCACATCCTGGCGCGGCGTAAGAATGAGCGGTACGCGTCGTTCCGCGCACTACCACCCGGTGAGCTGAAGCGTAAAGCTCAAGGCATAGTCTTCCACGACGACAGCCGCTACGTCGCGGTCAACTGCAACAACGAGCGCACATTCGAGTTGCGGTTCTTCCAGGCCACCCTAGATGAGGACGAATTCTGGGCGGCGCTGGAGTTCGCCGACGCCAGCGTCCGATACACGCGGAACATGACCAGTCAGGACATTGTTCGCGGTCGCGGTGCGACGTGGCTTGACTTCCGCGACTGGGTGTTGGATCACGACTACCCGTGCCTGGCGTTGGACCCGTCGATCACGGCGGCGCGGACAATCAAATGGAAGAAGCGCGTTGCTTCCCCGGTTCGCGCGTTGCGCGCCACTAATTACAGTTGGGAGGGCCTGAATGCTTTGCCTGATTCCCAGTTGCGCCAGGTCGTCCTTGGCCTGCACCACGCGGGGGAATCCGGCTGGACAGTTCCGCATTATGAGCAACAAATGGCCGAACGCATTTGGACTACTCGCCTCTTGCCGGAGCCTACAGTCGATCTTCAGCCTTGGTCACTCTTATTCGACCACTACCTTCAGGAGCAGCTTGAGGAGCAGCTCGATCTCATCATTAGCGCGGGTGCGCTGCGGCAACTAAGCACGGGTGATCTGTTGCGATGGATGTTCGAACACCCCATGCCGCGCAATATTTCTCTTGAGCAACAACATAGGGTGATTTGTTCGGAACTGATGCGGCGTTTATGTGCGTCCGGTGATCTGACCTGGATCGACCACGGTATCGGCTGGTCGTGCGATTCGAATCTTCGGTGGGATCCCTACTGGGCCGCCTTGGATCCAGACCAGCTCGATTCTGCTATGGCAATTTTTAATTCAGATTACGCGACAGTTCCCTCGTTCGTCGAGGGTGTGTTGACTGACGCGGAAAACGGCTACAGCAACTGATTTGCTGGCCCACTTAAGCAAGGAGAGCGTATGTGTATTTTAAGTTATCTGCCGCAAGGTGTTGGAGTGGACAGGAAAGGTTTGTACAACGGTGGGATGAACAATCCCGATGGTCACGGTTGGGCGATCATCAGCAACGACTACAGCGAGATCTTCGTCGGTAAGTCCATGTATCTAGGTGAGGCGTTAGACGATTTCGAGCGTATGCGCAAGCAGCACATTCATGCGCCGGCTTTGTTTCATTCGCGGTGGGCCACGCACGGCACGGTCGATGTGGATAACGTTCACCCGTTTCATGTGGCTGGATCTAATAGGACTGTGGTTGCGCACAACGGTGTCTTTCACCGCGCCGAGGTTCAACCAGAACACGGTGACCGTAGATCCGACACCAGGATCTTCGCCGACGAGGTACTGCTGAACAGGTTCAAGCGTCTCGACAAGCCGACCGTGCAGCAAGCAATCGCCGACTGGTGTACACCATCGAATAAGCTGGTCATCTTGACCGTCGATCCGCGATTCAAGAACTGCGCATTCATCGTCAATCAGGAGCGCGGCCAGTGGGATGACTCGACAGGTATCTGGCACTCCAACAGCGACTACAAAAGCTACCGCCACTACGCCTACACCTACACCGGCGGCAAGTCCATGTGGAACCAGCCGAACACGATCGGGGCTAAAAGCGCGACTCTACCGAAATCCTCAACAAAATCGACTGGGACCAAGGTCAAGCCCATTTGGTCGGACGAGGAGTTCGACATCTGTCCGTGGTGCGAGACCGGGCAACTCGACGCCCGTGGTTACTGCTACTCCTGCATGTCCTGCGTCGCGTGCGCCGAAGATATTCAAGACTGCATCTGCTTGGAGGCGGAGGACGAGGAACAAGAACGTATCGCGTGGGAAGAAACGCAAGGCAGCCTGGTCTACGAATAAATATTCCGTTTGGAATATTTTCTGAAAGGGACAACATGGACATGGTAATAAGCATCGGGACTGTACTGGTCACTGTATTCGGCGTGCTGTACATGCCGACGAGGCGGTGATCATGGTTCCGAATGCTGGGGTGCTGATCGAGCAGGGGCGGTGGCGGTTTCCGCTACCGCACTACCCGAACTTTCATCGCTGGGTCAACCAGATTAGCGTCACGTTCATCACCGCAAACGGGCGCTACACCACAACCACAACCACAAACTGAAGGGCTACATGACATGAAGATTTTTTCCGCTTTTGACAAGGAAGATATCTACCTGGGGCCTGTCGAGGCCCGAAACGAGGATGAGGCCGATCTGCTCGCACAGCACGACTGGCCCGAAGACTACGCCTACGTCATCTTGGGAGAGGGGGACTCTTGATATGAGCGTACTCATTATGGGACAGTGGCGCTGGGGCCACGGCAAAGACCTGCAAGAGGCCAAGAAGAACTTCCGCAAACAAGGGGCGCTGCTCAGCAACGGGTACGCCGTCATCGAGTTCCCCGAACCACTGACATTCAAGGGAGTTGACCAGATGGGCAGCTTCCACTGGAACCAGAACGGATCGGAAACAGAGCCGATCATCACCGAAGTCGAACCCCTAAGGAAAACCAAATGACTAACTTCAAGGTTGGCGACAAGGTCGCCGTTAACCACCCCAGGTATCCCGGCCTGTGGGTTGTGGAGAAGATGGGTCCAGTCAACTCGACTCTCACGCCCGTCGCCGGCGGTCGCGGGCTAAAGGCACCGCACACAATGCTGCGCTCCCCAGGCGACACAGGCACAGTTCAAGCGGTGCCGCTGCAGGAATACTTCATGCCCGGGGAATTCGTGCGCATCAAGTCCGGAAAATTCGCCGGACTGTACATAGTCCTCGCCGATAAGGGCATGAAAGTAAACGTAGTCGAACCTGGCGGAAACAACGGCACCTACGTGCGCGCACTGAAGTCCAGCTTGACCAAGGTTCCCGCATCCGACGTGCTGCGCACCGACGCATCAAAGTAAGGAAAACGATGCGCATTTACACGATCGTCACTAATTCTGCCCGACGCACATGGTACGCCGAAAATTTTCAGCACGCCATCGAACAACACAAAAACGCTTACGAGAGCAACAGAAACGAAGGCATCATCACCGTGATAGAAGGCGAATACCTCGACCGAACCTCTCGAACGCCAGCAACATCGACAATTTTTTAGGAAGGCAGAACCATGACAGAGGAAATCGCCATGCTGCAAAGGCTGCTCAACAAGTACCGCGAATTCGAATCAGACGTCGCGAGTGAGCTTGATTCACCCTCCGACGAAAGCTCTTCAAGCTATTACAGAGAAGTATTGGAGTCAGAACTGCGTCTCGATAATCTCGAAACTGCCGCAGAATATGCTAGCGATTTTGCCGCAGCAATCCAAAAATTATTGGAGGTAAGCGCAATGACAGATATGTACAGCACGAATCGAAACTGCGGGCGGACTGATTGACCCGGAAAGCGGCGACGACATGGAACTCGTCGGCTGGACAACCACAACAGAAAGAAGCTCATGAACGCGCAGTTCACCCACATTCCCGTGATGTACCGGGATGCATCTAACTACAAACAGTACGGCACGATCGTGGTCGGCGGCGCGATCACCGACGACCAGAAGCAGGAGATCATCTCGCTGCTCGACGAAGGGCTCTACTATGCGCCTGAGATGATCGGGCTGCAACACTACGGGATGTTAGCTGTAGAGAACGGCCGCTGGACAAGCTTCGGCAACGAAGACGATCACGAGTTTCAGGAGATGTTAGTCGATCAGATCGAGGTGCGCGATTCGGGTGTCTCGGTCGGTGATTTTGAGTATCTCGATAACGTGGCTGAGTTGATTTCGCGTCTGGAGAAATTTTACGCAGCCGGTTGCCTGTCACCCACGGCGGAGTTTCGCGCATTGATTTCTTCGTCAACGGTTGGCGGGACGGTCAAGAACCAAGTAGGGCAGGATTTCAAAATGAAATTGACGGACGAGATGGAGGGCGCGATGGCTCGTTGCGAAGAGGCGGTACGAGCGGTGGCTCGCGTGTTCGACGGTGGCTTCAGCATCGACGCCAAGATCGTTGATGAGTTGGAGAGCGCCACCAATGATCTGATGAATAGGATTCGCCGCAGTGAGTGATGCGCATTGGGCCGATAACATCATCGACCCCGACCATGAACTAGACGAGATCCGCAACCTAGCGGCCTACGTCATGTCCGACGAACTGGAACCTGACTACGGCATCGCGCAGGAACTGGCCTGGAGGTTCGAGCAGCTAGACGATTGGATGAGCAGCGGAAGAATACCGCCCAAAAACTGGGGTGCAAAAACCAAAGGACTAACATGAAAATGGATTACAACGCTCTTCAGCCCAAGCCGATTCCACTTCACGAAGCTATAGCCGCTGCTCACGACCTCGGCGTCGTCTTCGGAGATGAGGAGCGTGGCGATGAAGAATACTCCAGAGGCGTGGTTGAACTGATAGCGATGCTTTATTTCCCAGGGATGCAGGATCTCGGTCGCTACATGGTCGAAGCGGCGCTGCACGGAAAGGTGGCACCGTGACAACCGCAGCGGATGTTATGCCTAAGACTATCGCCGCCGAATTTAGAAAATATCTAGCCGACGAGTCACTAGACGACATGCTAGCCATGCGCAAAGACATGTTCCGCAAGAAGAAGATGTCGGCCCTCAAGGTTCTTGACGAAGAAATCAATGCCCGAAAGGCGGAGCGATGAGCGCGGGAGGGGATCTACGTACCCAGTTGGAGGAATTGCTGAAAAGGGCCGCTCTTTCCGCCATGCCGTCCTGGTACCACGTCAGCCCGCACGACCTACCCGTGGGGACGATGCTGATGCCTCGGGGCGGGAAGTCTCCCCACCAAGAGATTTATAACGAGCCCTATTTTTCCGAGGTCCAGGATCATGTTTGGGTGGACAAGTTGCAGCACGTCGGGGGATGGCCGGGCAGTCACTTCTACCAGGTTGAGCCGACCAGCACACCAAAATTGTGGGACGAGAAGAACCCCAGCATGGGTTGGGTCGTCCCATCGGCAAGGATCGTCCGCAAATACCCTGAGTCGATAATGCAAGAGGCGGCAAGGGCTACAGAGGACTGGGGTTGAAAGAGTTGAGTTTTTTGATTCTTGGTTTTATCGTTGTGCTATTTATACGCGGCTTGATCGTATAACGGCTACGGCCCCGACCGAAAGGAACACATGAACATGCTCATCAACCAGCCCACGAAAATACAAACCGACAGGATCGACGCCGGTTCCGGGGAACGACTATCTGCGCAAGTAGTTGTTGTGAACGCAACACAATACGATGCCGAGAACTACGGCGGCGTTGTGTGCATCCGCACCACCCTGAACGGTTGGCAGTGGGACACATCGCACGCGCTGGACCGCTCGCTGGTCATAGGTTTGCGTGATTCCCTGACCGATGTCATAAACGCACTGGAAGATCCGGTAAATGAGTAGATACAACGACATCTACGACGACAACTACAACGACTTCGACCCGAATGACTACATCGACGAAACGTGGGTGATCTGCCCCGAATGCGGAGAAGAGAGCCGCGTCGTTTCCATCGACTTCGGCATCGGCGCATACGAATACTGGGGAGCGCCCGGTGTTCATGTCCAAATGTGCGACGTGACCGAATGCTGCGAAGCAGACCCAACAGACGAAACGGATTAGGAGAAAAGTTATGAGTGCAAGCCGATATTTCAACGAGATGGGCGAGCCGCTGATGACCGCTGAGCAGGCGCGAACGGAAGCATACCTGGACGAACAGTATTGGGATCAGTATTACAGCAGTCCGGAATACCAAGACGCGCAAATGGCACGCTACGAGGAGCTAGTAGAAGACGCATGCAACCAACAGCTTGTGTCTGATTGCCCCAGCTGCGGAAAATACGAATGCGAAAAACCCATCGTGTACAACCGGCGCACCAAATCGTTAGAACACGACTGACCGAACCGGCGAGGAGGAACATGAAAATCAGTGACCAAATCGTCACGGCTGTCACCACCGTATACGAACCAGTAGGTCAACTAATCCTGTGGCCAGGGCGCGACGGCATACAAAGCGAGACACTCGCCGAGGCCGGCTACATCACCTACGTGGGCAGCGAACCAATCAGATTCCACGCCGACCTCGAACATGCCCAGCAGTACCACGAACGCATGATCGACGCATACCGAGAACGCAACTACACCTAAAAGGAAGAAAAATGTACATCGTAATCCAGAACGTGCAACTCCGAAACCAGTTACGTGACTACGCCGATAAACACGAAATGACGGTCGAAGAAGCCGTCACCGGGCTACTGGAATCAATACAGAAAACCCTTGACGAAAGAAACGAATGGATGGACGAAAACTGGAATTACGCATATGACGTTCCGGAGTGCGGCTCCGCAGCATGGTCAGAGGGAATGCGTGAATGGGCATACAAGATCTCCGAAGTTGTAAACCCGATAGCGTCCGACCCGGGCGGTTATCGCGGTAACGCCACACCTCGGCCTACCGACATTGGAATTTCACACTCCGAACGGTTGGCGTGAATCAAGACCACTGGGTATGCGCGCATCAAATAATATTCCATTTGGAATATTTTCTGAAAGGAAAATCATGAGCAACAACATTGCGGCCATCATCGAGCAAGACGAAGACGGCCTCTACAACTTCCGGCGCGTCTCCTACCAGGGCGATGGACTGCCATTCCTGCAACAATGCGTCGGCGGCTACATCGAATGCGTTACTCTCAACGACCAAATCGACATGTGGTGCAACGAAGAAGGAAAACTAGCTGGCCTACCAATCAACGAAGCCGCAACATCCCTGTGGTGGGACTGGCAACCAGCCATGCGCAACCAAGACGTGATCGCCGGCCCAGTTGTCCTAACCTGCCAAGAAGGCGGCGAAACAACCAGCCTGTCCGAAGACGCCTGGGCGTCACTGCGGGATCATCTCGCTGCACGCTTCTTCGTCACCATACTCGATGAGGTCGATCCTGTTGGCGGAGACTGCGGCGGCGGCGATGACAACGCGACGGGGGGATAGGTGCTGATCTCGGAGTTTCCTCGGGTTGTTGTTTACTGGGCGAAAGATCTCGCGTCGCCAGCGGAGGTTGTGTGTCAGTATCCGGGCGATGCGGCCGGTTGGGCTGCATCGCTTGTTCCGCGCAACACGGAGGGCGGTATGGATTGGATCGTTGTTGAGGCCGGTGATTCCCAGTTGCCGATCATCGGAATGAAAGAGTGGCTGGACGAGAATACTATTCCTGCTAGTCCGACGTTTGAATGGTGGGAACAGCAAGTCAAAAACTACGAGTCAGAGCAACACTTCATCTACGAAACAGACAGGAGAGATTGGTGACGCGGAAAATGGGCGATGAGTTGGCCGATGAATCCGTCGAGTGGATTTGCGGGATGTGCGATTCGACTAATACCGGCAGAGCTTGGGGCCGCACGGGTCTTGTCCTGAAGCATTGCAATAAGTGCGGTAACCTACCGGGGTTGCTGAAGGCCCAGTTTGCGGCAGTCGTTGTCGGCGAAGTGGGTGTCAACGATTTACGCGATCTGGGGCCGATGCCGGTGGGTGAGTGCAGCGAGGACCCGAAGGCCGACAACTCGGCGCGTGCGGCTCGAGCCGCAGCACTTTTAGTGACCTACGCGCAAAAGTCGTACGGCGGCGATGAGGAAGCCGAAACGGCACTCAACGATGTGTTGTGCGATCTGCGGCACCTGGCTGACGCTATCGGCGTAGATTTTGAGGATCAACTTCGGAAGTCTGAGAGAAACTATGAAGCGGAAGTGTTAGGAGGATGGTGATGGATGCGGTGGTGGTTAATCTTCCGGTTGTGTGGCACGGTGTGGCACAGCCTGAGCGTCGTAGGTTTGTGATTGAGCGGTCACCCAGCAACCCCAAGTATGATATTCCTGGTGTTGATGACTGTCCCTGGTACGTTCAGGAGGTTACTTACGGTGATGATCGCGATGATTACGGTCGGATGACTACGCATGCCGGCGCGGTCGCGTTGGTAACCTTCATGCTCCGCGGCCAAACCTACGGCGATCTGGAAGAAGTGTCCTGATGATTTATGACAATAGTGAGTGTTTCCACAATGCCGCGATGATGTACGGCGGCGAGATTCGCGATGTTCACGGAACCTTGTACGAGCCGTGGATCGAGAACGAGGTGATCGGCTATCGGGTCTGGCGTTCAGACGGCGAAGTTAAATACATTTACTTCCACCCCAGTATTGAGGACGACAACAACGAGAGCAACGTGTTCGTCTATATGGGCGAGCATGGTGATCCGAATCTCGACATGCCGTGCAATCACTACCTGACAGTTGATGAAACGGCTTGAACGTGTACAATGAAAATCATGCTAGGGAAACGGTCGTGGCCTAAAATCCGTAAATGCGTCGTATGCTCCGAGACCTTCACGGTAGAGAAACGGGCCGGCGCTCAACCCATAACCTGCTCAAGCGAATGTCAGCGTATCAGGCGCAACGCAAAGATCGCGGAATGGCGGTCCAAGGCGCAGTGTCCAGAACACCTGCACGGAACCATCACAGGGTACAACACATATCACTGCGACTGCGACGAATGCCGAAAGGCCGAACGCCTCTACATGCGCGAGCGGCGAAACCAAAAGAAGGAATTAACTAATTATGCCGACAACGGGGAGCTTATTTCGGTCTCCGCGACAGTCACGCCGGTATTCCTATCAGAACATCAATAGCTTGGGAGGATCGTGGACCCCGACGTTACGTTGAACAAGATCCGCGAGCAGGTAGCCGTGTGGCTCGAATGCGGAAATTGTAATTTGGATATTTTAGCTGGGCATGTATCGGAACTCGACGAATGGTTGTCGAAGGGCGGTTTTCTACCCGACCCTTGGCACGCCTAGATGATCTTGGTGGCTCGGCGTCAAGCGCACCGCCCTGGAAGCTGTACCTGGGGATGACGGATAGCAAAGGACGCCATTAATTCTGTGTTTAACCCTTTCGCACGGAAGCGATTTTCCTGCGCCGAGCCATCCTCCACCTAAACAATAACTTGACAATGCCAGTTATCTGTGATATAATTATATTATAACCATGAGAGAAGGTTTGCTTCGTTTCTATCTTGTAGCTTGATTTGATTAACGCGAAAGGATAGGTGTTGGCCGAACTAAGAATCAAAGGCAAACCAATCGGCCCCGGCACCGTAGTAACCATCACCGGGGAACGCGGAAAATTCACATTCCTATACCCCACCTGGTCAAAGTCCGGAAAGATGTCGCTGACATTCGTTGGGGGACCGCCCGGTCACTACAGCTACAGATCCTTCTATCCAGAAAAAGTCAAAAAAGTATTCTGAACCGAACAGGAGAAAGGTTGCCAAAATACTCCGTAGACAACTACAACGTCGTCTACAACAGCACAGAAACATTCGACGCGACAGCAGAACACATCAAAAAATTCGGTTCTGTATGCCTGCACTGGACCGACCAGGGCGGTTCTCTGCTAAATATTCTCCTCGCCAAACCGCAGTATGTGGGCGGGGCTTTAGACGTTTTTCCCCTAGCAGTAGCCGTGATGGGCTGCGGTGCGTACACGTTCACCGACCCGGTCGCCACGGGATACCTGGCCGAAAAACTACGAGTTCGCTCCCTGCCGACGCTGGACAAACTAGCTGAGCTAATCAACGGAGTTCTATCAAGGATGGACCTGACGGATGACCAACGAAATTAAAGTCTCGCAAGTAGAGGTGACTCGCGCACTGAATCGGTGCGCCGATCTAATCAACGACGCCGCCGACCTGTCCGACACTGGAACCAGGGACGCCCTGAACCTACTAGTCAACGCAGCTATTTATGTTCTGTTTGATAATCCATACGCGGAGCTTGATGAAGTTGTCGAGAACAACTACGACGACCCATACGAAGAAGTCATCGGATGGATCACCTAAAGGGTGGCCCAACTTGGGCCACCCTCGATCGAGCACAACCACGAAGGAGAACGCGGTATGAAAAAAACTGTTTTAGTGTGCGATTCATGCGGCCAGGTGAACTTCCTGAACGGTGATTGGTACGAGGTTGTTGTACAGCGCAGAGTCGGAGCAAACGGAAAAATTGGGATACCGGCGCATTACGAAATTTGCGATCTTTGCTACGGCGAGGGTAATCCGATCGGCGATTGGCCGAACTCGGTGAAGCTAAACGCTAACGCAATCCTTGCCGTGGAAAGGAAAGACCGATGACACTGATGGGGCCGATCAGCAAAACAACGATCACGGTCACGGTTTTGCACCTGACTACGGAGCCACTCAGATTCAATCTTGAAGACGTGTTGTACGAGATTGAACACGGCAACGCGGTCGGAGCGGAAACAGGAAGAACGACAGCCGAAATCAGTGACGCTGACGTTGCCGACGAGTTGATCGCCCTCGGTAACGACGGAACATTTTTCGACGAAATCGAGGAGTAAACATGTGTGACTGCGATACGATCCGCGAGCGCAGCGACGGAATGACGTACAGCTACGCCGCACTGGGGGTGCTGTGCGGCGATTGCGAGTGGGAAATCGAGCGGGAATACGTGGAGCAGGAACGGCGGCATCGTCTTACCCCGGTCGCCCTGCTAGTGGATGAGGTTACTCAGGAGATCAACGCGCAACGATTCAGCGACAACGAGTGGTGCGACTTCTACCCATCGCTGGAACAGCCGCCGTTTTGAACAGGAGAAATTTGATGGAGTTTTCCACGCCAGAAGTGCCCGGAGTTTCTGTCGCCATTTTCATTGGCGACGATGGGGCGAGCGTCGTGCAAATCGACACACAAGAAGGAATCGGGCGTATACGCGTCAACGTTAACGATGGAACCCCCGTGGACGAGGAGCATTGATGGAGGATACGTCAGTATCGCGCAAGAAGGAGCGGTGTTATCGGGGGCGTTGCGCCGTCATGGGGCAGCGGGTGTTTGTTTACCGAAACCTAAATCAAGATTGTTGGTCGGTTCGTGCCGCAGTCGGCGCGGATTACGGTCGCGTGCTGTGTCACTCTGACAGTGTCGCACTGTATGACGCTGAGTTCGTGGTTAACGAGTCCGGTCGGCAGCGCGTGCTTCGTGAGCAGAAGAAAAATGTTCATGCTGGCGTTGTTGGTTTACTGGCACCGGATCATGACTGGGTGCATTCGGGAAAGTTTTTATGCACGACGGTGCGGTACAACCCTTACCGTTGCGGGTGTTTCACTACAGAGAGTTCTTTGCCGGTGCTTCGTGCTTCGCACGTTCATCTCGGAACGGATGGGGTTGTTCGCGCCGGCGGAGTCCTTGAGGGAAAGGGGAACTAATGACAAGTCACAGCGACTACTTGCGCTGGCAAGACAACATAGAGGCTGGCGAAACAATCCTCGCTAATCTTGAGGCAATACTCGCGGATTGGTCCGCCGAAACCATTTCGTCTTTAGGCAGGGCGATTTATAAAGGCACCAACTGCGGGGCATACTTATCGGTGCAATTGCACGACGAAACCTGGAAGCACACCGGGCACCTCGACGGGATTTACAACGGAGACGTGCGTCAGCTTCTCGTCGGGTCCATTATCGAAGGTTCTGACGCCGAAGTATGCGCTGACGCTATCGACCTGCTCGCTTACGCGGATTCGACGGATGCCGTCGATGTTTTCAGCCGGACGGTGGAATGGGTGGACGACGAGGTTGAGGATATTGTTTCAACCAGTCGTGACTGACGTAATTTATGGGTCCGAAAAATACCAGATCGAACGCTACGACCAAGCGCAGCCCAGCAACCGCTGGCGGTTGATCTATCCCAACGGGGAATATCAGCGCACGCGAAACAAACGAGACGCAATGCGCCTCGCCGAACTTCACGCAACAGACCACAATGCTTGGTCGAAAGAGGTCAAAGGAAGGAAAACTAATGATGTGGATTGAATTTACTGAAAGCGACGGCCACGAAGGAGCGGCCCGGTGGGACGATGCGACCGACGAACAGATCGACAAAGTTTTGGCTTTCGCGGAACAGCAGTTGGGCAAACCCGACACCCTGGCATGAAGAGGACCGAAAATGGAAATTGAGAAGAAGATCATCGACACTGCGGTCGGCAAGTACACGGTCCGCTGGTTCTACGAGGTTGACCCAAACGAGCCGGAGTCTTGCGGCCTGGGTATCGCGCGCACGGCCAAGGACTACATTGACATCGCACGCGGCTCCCACAGCGACGAAGTCCAAGCGATCCTGCGGAACAACCGCAACGCCTACGATTACCGCGAGATCCGATCATCGGCGGCAGTCGCTCGTTACCTGCGCCTTAAATACGATTTTCGTAGCGTCGTCGTCATTGATGACCGTTTTCGATACTCGGGTGAGCCGACAACCGACAGAAATAAATATTACTCCGGATTAGCGTGGGAAGATTCCCCGGTCTCCGGACAATATGACGAAGCAATGGCCCACAAAAACGTTGAGAACGATCTCGCCATGTGGCATGCGTGGGCAGAGGGACAAGTTTTCTGTTATGTGGTCACCGACCCCAGCGGCAACGTCATCGACATGGACGGCCACTACTACGGGGAACTCGCCTACGAGGACACTGAGTACGCGATCAAGCGGGACGTGGCAGAGCGAGTCAACGGCGCGAACCTTGTTGGTTCCGGGCTGATTGGGCTGATCTGATGTCGATGGGCGAGGTGATCTTGCAGAAGATCAAAGATGCGTACGGCATTGCTCTGGATGAGATCCATACCGGGGGCGGGTGCTACGCCCTAGAGGGGCGACTTGAAACCGGACACTGGATCGTCGCCACCGACCTGGACTGTCACTCTTTTCGTTCGAGGCTGGGTTTCGAATGGGATGGGCCGGCGATGGGCTGGTGCGTTGGAATCTACGAGGACGACAACGGATGGTGGTCGGAAGAGGCCGTTCTTCAAGTTACTGACGACGCCGCAGCGGCATGGCAACTGCCGAAATTAATTGAGTTTGCGCTGTCGCAACTACAGTCGTCGAACTATCCCGGCCGCGAAATAATGTTGAGCGACGACACTGCTCGCACACGATAGTAAGGAGAAGATTATGGGTTACTGCGCGGACACACTTGAAGTGGATTTCACCATTCCGGCCGCGAACGTCGCCGCCGCTTTAGCGGAGATCAACGCATCGGATGAGTTACACGGATTCAGCACTCGGACTTACACATCGTTGACCGAAGCCGTGGAAGACATTACTTGCTTTGAGGATTGCGAGGAGTCTGATGAGGGTTTCTCGCTGGGTTATCACACCGACAAGTACCGGTCTGACACTGAAACAGTTCTACGTATTCTGGCGAAGTTCGCTAACGACAACTCTTACGTCCGTTTCTGCGGAGAAGATTACAGCCTGTGGGGATTCAGGGTGAAATCGTACACCCTCAGCCAGGGCGAGATGTTTGAGGAAACAGGCGAGTTTGTGTGGCACTGCATCGGAGGAGGATTGCCGGCAATGAGGAGAAATGATGCACCGACGCATAGGAAAGGCGAGGAACGATGACAAGCGAAAGCAGGAAAATCTCGGCGGCGCTGGTCGAAGCAGGCGCACAAGCCCTTCTAGCGTATGACCCCTCACTCCAAGAGTATCGCACGCCATTATGGTACCGCAGGGCGGCAGCCGCCGTTTTGGGGGCGGCAAGGCTAAACATGCAAACCGCTCACAACGAAAAAGACATTCGGGAATACATGAAAAACGGCATCAGCGAGGAAGCCGCAATCCAATTACTTAACGAGCAAACAGCAGACCCCCGCATGACCCACATCTACGATGCCAACGGCGACAAAATCCGCACCCTCAAAGACTACGAAAGCTACTACTTCAGCTTCCCCTACGATCACGAACTGGGCTGGCTAAAAGGTGTGCCCCTGTGCGCCTGCGGAGAATCCGTAGAAGATTGCGACGAAACATGCTACGAATACTCACAACTAACCTAGTTGGCGATCTAGCCAACTAGGTTCAGATCATTTTGAACGAAGAGCCGGGGCGGATTGGAGAAGAAAATGACTAGTAACGACCACACGGTTCAAGCGGGAAGATTGCTGTACGACGGAACCTCGGACCAGATCAATCAGATCAAACACGAGGTCACGTTAGAGAGCATCGGTCCGGTTACCGTTTCAACTGTCGAGCTGCCGATCCATTGGGGCGGCGGATTCGAGACTTGCCTGTTCTGGGCCGACGACTCGATGGTAGTCGAGAAGTACAACGACATACCCGACGCCGCCAACGGGCACCGCAAGTGGATCAACCCAGAAGTAATCGCACAAGCAATCGCAGAATCGGGAATCAGATAATGATCGACGAACCGGACCGCGGAGGGCCGACGGAGTTTTGGCGGTTTTCGCAACCCTGTCCCAAGTGTGACGCGGTCGGATACGAGCCGTGCCTGACTCCCAAACGCAACCCCCGCAAGTACTCCCACATCGACCGTGTCAGACAGGAACGAAAAGCACAACGAGAATCAGGAATCAAATAACCGCGGAGGAGAAAATGCTTTCACGTTGGAAGGTGACAGACTTTAAGGGTAACTGCGTCGAGTTCGACGCTGAAGATCTAGACGACGCCCTCGACATTTGCTACGAAAGTTACCGGGAGGTTTTGTTCGGTAACGCCCCGAACTGGGAGCTGTCCAATGACGCGGGAGAATCTCACCCCCGGCAAGAAGACTACGACTGGGAACGAAACGAATACGGTTACGAACGAGACGACGCGACCTGTCCAGGGTGCGAAGTTACGTTACCCAAGGATCAGATGTATGTCACCGAGACTCGTGGCCACGGTGATCTGGACTTCCACTGCGAGGATTGCGCCGAGTCTCTGATCTCGCAGAAAGAGGTTTGAGATTGTATAAGTTGTTGGACTTATTCTCGGGCGCAGGCGGGGCCGGTATGGGATATCACCGTGCCGGCTTTGAGGTCACGGGCGTTGACATATCGCCCCAGCCCAACTATCCGTTTACGTTCGTTCAGATGGACGCGATCGAGTTCTTGAAAGGTAACGGTCATGAGTTCGACGCCGTTCACGCCAGCCCACCATGCCAAACCTATTCGAAGATGACTAACTGCCGACCGGGATTGGCTGCGGAATACCCTGATCTTATTGACGCAACCCGGCAGGCGTTGATAACTGCGGGGAAGCCTTGGGTCATCGAAAACGTTGAAGGTTCACCGCTGAAAGATCCGATATTTTTGTGCGGAAAAATGTTCGGCCGACAACTTTACCGACACCGACTGTTCGAGTCATCGTTTGAGCTGCCGCAGCCGCAGCACCCTGAGCATGACTTACCGGCTTCGAAAGCTGGGCATTGGACGCCGGGAACCACGATGAGTATTTGCGGTCATGTCTCGCCGATCAAGATCGCTAGAGAGCTGATGGACATCAGCTGGACGACGAGGGATGAGTTGGGAGAATCTATCCCGCCTTATTTCACCGAGTGGATCGGCGGACTACTACATCATCAAATAAACAGCAAGGAGAACTAGCCGCATGGCTAACTACAGTTTTTATACCACAGAGAACATCGTGGTCGGATTCGCCTATGACGTTGAGGCCGACAGCGTTGAGCAAGCCCGAAAGAAATATGAGGACGGAGATTGGAAAGACTGGGAATGCCGCTGGTCAACAGTTGATACCTTAGAAACGACGTTAGACGAAATCGGCCTGCCCGATGGGACAACGATCCGTCCGTCAGAGAACTGATAAAACTTGACAATGCCAGTTATCTGTGATATAGTTATACTATAGGTCGGAAACCAAGATCCCCTTCTCCGCCAATCATTTGGCTTGAAAAGATTTCTAGAAAGGTATACCATGAGCAAACTGCGCTCCATGAGCAACACCAACATCACGTTCGGCCCCATCACCGCGCCCGTCAAAATGTACGCGGCCACCGAAGACACCGGGCCGTCCTTCCACCTGTACCACGTACACGACGACGGCAGCGCATCCCGCGTATCCATGCCGTGCCTGTGCAACGACTGCGGGGCGATCATCAACAACCGCGCCGACCTTGTTCGCGGCGCAGAGAACGGCGAATCCGACGTTATCCTTCTCAACAACGACGAGATCGCCAGCGTCGAGTCAGAATGCGGCAAAGACTTCGAGATCCTCAGCTTCTGCCACGAAGACGAGATCGACCCGCTGCGCTACGAGTCGCCGTACTACCTGGAACCCGACATCAAACGCGGCAAAGCGGCGGCCCTCAAAAGCTACGCCCTGCTGCGCACCGCACTTCAGCAACACCAGCGGGTCGGCATCGTCAAATACGCCATGCGTAGCAAAACGCACCTCGCAATCCTGCGCGTCGTCAACGAGATGCTGGTCATCCAGAACATCCTGTGGGACGAGCAGCTCCGCAAGCCACAGTTCGAGACCCTCGAACGCCCCGTCGAAATCAGCGAGCAGGAACTCAAGCTGACATCAGAGTTCATGGACCTGATGGTCGAGGAGTTCGACCCCGCCAAGTACGTGGACGAGGTTTCCCGGCGTGTGCAAGAGTTGCTGGAAGCGAAAGCCGCCGGCCTTGAGGTCGCGCCGCGCGCAGAGAAAGAGGCTGTCGAGGACGTGGGTGACTTGGTCGCCGCGTTGCAGAAGTCGGTCGCTAAGGCCAAGGCCGCTAAGGCCGACGCCGAACTTGAGCAGTCTGTCGAGGCGCACCCCGCCGGTCGGCGCACTCGCAAAGCTAAGACCGCCTAAAGGATCGGAGTCGGCATGCCGATCGAACTTCATCAGTGCCAAAGGTGCGGCAAGCAGTATGAGGATTGGCAGGGCTACTGCAAACATTGTGATTACGACTGGATACCCGAAGGAAAGGATGACGAGTGACGATGCCACCGTGGTACTACGGAGACGAATGGTACGACGACGAACAAGCTTACCTATCCACAATCGGTAAGAAGAAACAGAGCAAACCGTCCTCGCCGAAGGTCGCTGTTGGGCCGGCCAACCCGGCCTATGACCCCGTCTTGGCTGCGGCAGCGGATAAAGAAGATGAAGAAGCCGCCGCGGCTGAGATTCATGAACACGCCAACGACTACGGGCAGGTCGGAGTCGTTGGAAAATTCTGGAAGAACATGGCGGCGCGGAACAAAAAAACTAGGAAGGAAAGATGAGGATCAAAAAGTTTGCTGCTTTTTCTTTTGCAGCTCTAGCTGTTGTGATTGGCCTGTCGGCTTCTCCGGAAGCCCAGGCGGACACCTTTGTGATGTGTGGCGACACGCTGGAAGGCGTTGTTGGTGGTCACACTAGTTGTTCTTTCGCGGCTAACGTTCGTGCCGCGTTCTACGCGTCGGGGATGGCGAGCCAGTTCGTCGCGTACTCGCCAGTTACGGGTGAGCGATACCTGATGTTGTGCGAGGGGCGCTATCCTGCACATTTCATTGACGGAGAAACGTTGATCACTACCCGATGCTACGGCGGTGACGGAGCCGAAGTTGTCATCTGGTAACAACAGAAAAGATTGGAGATACAAATGAGCGACGATTCGAAAGTTTTTGTTGAGGTAGATGCAGACAAGGTCATCCTGTTATGCGCACTGATCTCAGAGGTTGGTGAGCTAGCCGATTATCTTTTCCCTCTGGCCGAAAACCGGCTACACGTCGGTGTCGATATTCCGGACAACTGGCGGCGCAACCCAGGAATTCCGATGACTCAATGGCGCAAACAGGTCAGTAAAAACCTGACGCTTCTCGGCTATCGAGACTGGCTGCGGGAAGCAGCCGCGCAAGAGATTCAAAAAGGATGACGAGCAGCGGATGGGTTCCGATCAACGATTACCCCGGCGATCAGCAGTATGACTATGTCCCTGGAACCGCTGAAGTTTCTTACTGGGGAGAAATCGGAACCAGCTCAAACAGTCGATGGTCGTGGACCATTCTCGCCACCAACGATGACGGCGATTACTGGGAAGCTGCCGGCGGTGCCGTCGATACGGAAGCGGAAGCTAAAGCTCAAGTCGAAAATTGGAAACCTTGAGGAGAAGAGGATGCACTATAGCCACGTAGTGGCCATACCAGGAATTATTGCCGAGGAAATGCTGTCGGATGAACTGGCGCGGAGGATGAGTTTCTTTAACGAATGCGACGACGAATGCATCAGTCCAGTGTGGGACTGGTGGGTTGTTGGTGGCCGCTGGGGAGCGTCGTGGACTTTACGCGATGGCTCCCCGCAGGGGCCGCTGGCCACCGAGCCGAGCAGTTTCGGTTTCACCGAGGACTTCGAGACAAATCCGGCGGCTACAGATTGCGCACGCTGGAAAGACATTGTTCCCGAGTCCGTCGACTATCCATATAGCTGGCTTGATACTGACATGCTGTGGCATACGAAATGGATCGGACCGGAACTCAGCGGCTCAAAAGAATACAAAGACTGGGAACGCGGAACAGAACACGACGAAGAGTTCATGAAATTCCTAGCAAACCTAGACCCACAAACCTGGCTAGTCCACGTCGACTATCACGGCTGAAAGGAAAGAAAATGGCTAACTACTACGGCAAGGGAAGAACTAACATCTTCGCGGTCAAAGATGTCGCCGCCCTCAAAGCGGAACTGGAACCCCGCGAGTTCACAGTAGAGGATCGCGGCGAAGGAAAAGTTTGCATCCTCTCGACAGACTGCGAAGGCGAAGGCGACTGGTCGCGAACCGCATACGACGAAAACGGTGATTTAGACGAGGATGCAGAACCTTTCTATGTCCCAAACATGATTGCCAAACATCTGCAAGACGGGCAAGTCGCGGTTTTCCAGCACATCGGAAGCGAGAAGCTGAGATATCTTGAGGGCCGCGCGGAAGCCGTCCATTCGAACGGTCAGCAAATCAGAATCAACCTAAACGACATCATCGACCAAGCTCGGACGCAGTGGAACGTCTCGTCGATCAGTCAGGTCACGTACTAAAGATAAAGCGACTACGCACAGATTGGAGAAAAGATGGGCGGATGTTGTTTCACAACCTTCCAAAAAGGATTTAACGCGAAAGAAGCGTACACCGACGCAGTCGCTGCCGCGGCCTACGAGCATGGCCACGGCGGCTACACCGGCACCATTTCGGAAACGAGCGGCTACAACCTCGTCCTAACGCGACCGATGACGCTGGCCGGCGCAAACCTTTGGGCAGATGCCCACTTTGATGACTGTGAAAAATGGGGGCCAGCCGAAGCCGTTCCGATCGCCGATGACAGCGAGTTCAACTTCAAAACCGTTAAGAGCACCATCACGCTACCAGGAACTATCACCGTTCCGTACGGCGGGGAAAAAGCGACCAGCGAATGGGATCTTCGAGAGGCCGCGAAGAAAAAGCTCTTCGAGCAATATTCCGTGAAGGGTTTTCAGTGTCAAATCCACAAGATCGACATCGCGACCAAGATCGAAACAGAAAAAGCAGTCCTGCCAGCAAAGGGAAACTGGGTTAGCCGATACCGGATCGGCGGCGGGTTACGGCGCAACAATCACCTGTACGAAACAAAGGCTAAAGCCATTTCGGCGGCAAAAACTGCTGCTGCACCAGACGACAATGTTCAAATCGAAGTTGTGCGCTACTGGCCCGAGGAAAACACGACAAGCGCCTTCGTCGTCAAATCCATAACGAAAAGCGCTCACGCAGACATCACCATCACCCTAGCCGAACCCAAAGATGCTAGAGCAATGCCGGTCAGCGGATACTTTTTCTACGGTATCGCATCAATTTAGGAGAACGGATGATTGAAGAAGGAAAGACCTCGATGTACACGGCGCTGACGGAAATACAGCGCCTCGCTGCGCTGCACAACATGACAGTCAGCGTCATCACGGTAGACGACCTACTTTGCCTAAAGGGCATTGAGAATGCTACCGACGAGCAAATCGAAAATATCACCGGCTCCTGGGAATGGCGGCACTACGGCGACAACTGGAGCGAATGGTTCGAAAACATGGAGGTATAAATGATCAAATCGACATATATCGGTGTTGATGGCGAGTTGGTGTTGTCGGTCAACGGCCGACCGCGCATCGTCGACGAAACGGAAAATTTAGACTTCAGCAAGTTTCTCGAATCAACGACATTATCTTCAGAAATGATGTCGGGCTACTGCCGGACAGAATACGCACCAGCGTTAAACGATGACGAGATAAAACAGTTACGACGAGTGGTTGGTACTGATGGAACTTGGGAAACCTGGAAAATGATGGGAGCTAACGAAAGTGCTTGGTGAAACCGGTTTCGATTTAGAAGGAGTGAATAAATGAAAGAATCACAACAACCTTTAATGACTAATGACGGAAAATTTTTGCCGATCAACGAAGTAAGTTACGACATCGTGGATGCGGCACTTCCGGACACCGACCCTGATATCAAACCATTAAGAGTGGCGAAGCCTGGTAAAACCGTACGTGACCAACTAACGGAATGCGCCGAAGCATACGGGTACGTCATCACTGAAAACGTTTGGCAGAATCCTGGCGGAGAAATCCTAGAATCGAATGGAAAATATGTCGTCCTCGATAGGCCAGACGCACTAACTACCCAGATGACCCTCGATTACAAGGGGCAACGAATCGCGCGCATTAACGTTCACTGGAAAGACGAAAAAGTCGATTGGGCGCAATGCAGAAGCGCAGATGGTTACTGCGGAACGTCCAAACAATCCGCTGATTTTCTTACCGAGAAGGGCTGGCATAGAAAAACCGCGAATGGAATTGTTAAAAGCTGGATTGAGTCCGCTCTCAGCGAATGGTTGTGGGCCTGTGACCAACCATAAGGGGAACGCCGACACTATCTACATCGTTCGGATGGCCGACGGCGCGTCTATCGAGACCATCGTTGAGGACAAGGCGCGGGAAATCCACGCCAAGTACGCCGGGTCGATCCTGGCCTGTCGGCCCTTCCCGACCGGGGTGAAGATGCCCTGGATCGGGGACGGCGACTACGCTTTCATTGACGGCGTGGACGGCCCAGGTTGTACCTACATCCCGCTGGGCCTCACCGGCTGGGGCCTTGATCGCCACGACGCCTACAAGACGATGCTGCGGGCCATCCGCGACCACCTAGAACGCCAGACCGAGACCGTGCTGTCCAGCGAGTCCGTACCTAAAGTGACTTGACAAGACTACTGTACGTGTTGTATAATTAAATAGTAGAAACAAACTAAGAGATTGGAGCTACCTTATGAGTTTCGAAGATTTTTGCGCGATGACAACCGGGAATGCGGAGTTCTTTGACAAACGAGGCAACAAGCTACGGCAGTCCGACCTGGAAGCCCAATGGCTGAACGACTGGGGCGGTGCGCCTGAAGATCGACGCGCCCCGTTAGCAACGTGGATTAGACAAGAAGCTCAGGCCGGCCGCATTGAGGTTCGCGGTGACCACGCGGCGCACCTGTCTCGCCTTCTGACCGACGCTTTCTATCGAAAACTGAGCGACGAACTTACAGACCCCGACGACGACGACACGATCGAATCCCTGATGGAACAGATGGCCCCGGCGGATGTTGAGCGTTGCCGAGAGGCGGCTCAAGAGATGGCAGACATCAGTTCCTCCTTCAGTGTTGTATGGCAGGACGAAGAGTGAATGTTGAAGTGATTCGACGGCTGATTGATGGTCGGCGTGGTAAGGACTACGTCGAGAATGTTCAGAGAATAGCTAGTGCTCTTGCGGATATCAGCGGTTACTATTTTAATTGCCAGATTCCGCAGTGTGATGAGCAGGCCCACCTGGTCGGCATGCACGGCTGCGGCCATCCTGGTCCTATGGTTTGTAGGCGTCACTGGCGCGAGCAGCAGGAATGGATTGCATTCGCCCACGGCCGCGGCCCGTGCTACTGCCGACACTGCGATGAAAACGTTGACTCCGGACACATCACCGCCGTTCCTCTGATCTGCAATAAATCGAGATAAACTTCCGGCTTGACAACGTGACTGTACTTGTTGTATAATTAAGTAGTATGCAAAACTACTAGATTGGAGCATTACAAATGCCAGCAGAACTCTCTACCACCAACGGTGTTTACGCCTTCGCCGACTCCAAGGTCGGCGCTGACGGGCGGGTCGCCGCATGGCACCGGCTCGGAACGCCGGTCGGCCGCGAGATGACCGCTCAAGAGGCACTCGAGGCCGCACACCTCGCAAACTGGAACGTTCGAAAAGTTCCTCTCCTCGCGCAGAACCCCGCAGAAGACGGCGCTCCCGGCGCGTCAATGCCGCTACTCGCCATCCCCGGCCGGTTCGGTGTCGTGTTCGACAACCCGGTCAACGGCAAGGTGGAGGCGCTGCCCGCCACCGTAGGGAACCGCTACGAACACGCACAGAACGAGGCGCTCGCCCAGTTCGGTGAGGCGATGGTCGATGAGATCGGTCAGCGTAACTGGCAGACCGCCGGCTCGCTGCGCGGATATACGCAGGTCTTCCTGACCATGAAGATGCCCCAGACGATGGAGCTTCGCGTCAAAAGCGGCGCGGTTGACGTTACGGAATACTACCTGGCGTTGCTGAACTCCCACGACGGCAGTGTGGCGATTACTGGCCTCATCACGCCGGTACGGATCGTGTGCGCTAACACGCAGCAGGCGGCTATCCAGTCGGCGGTGTCGTCGTTCAAGATCCGGCACACACGCAATTGGCAGAACGCGCTAGAAGAGGCGCGTCGTGTTCTTGGTATCGCGTTCCGTTACGAGGAGGCTTTCGAGGCTGAGGTGAAACGGTTGTACGCGATGGAGATGAGCAGCGAGCAGGCGAAGGTTGCTGCCGACAATCTGGTTGAGTTGTCGAAGGTGGAGCGTGACAGCCGCGCCGCTACTCAGCGACTCAATGCTTCGAACGCGATTGTGAAGTTGTTCGTCTCTTCTCCTACGATCACCGACACGATCGGCGGTACTCGCTGGGGTTTCTACAACGCGGTGTCGGAGTACGTAGACCACTTTCAGGGCGTGCGAAATGCGCACGGTGATGAGGCGAGCGCTCGCGCTATTCGTACCATCACGGCGGCGCAGGCCAACAACGGCTTGAAGGCTTCTGCCTGGAAGATGATGACCGAAAGCTCCCGCCTGGTCATGGCCAACTGATCATATTTTGTGGCATTTATGTCACGTTCTCGGCGGGGTGGCCCAACCTGGGCCACCCCGCGGATTGGAGAATCATGCAGGATAATCCCGATCCCAGCGATGGATACACAGCGTATTTCGCCGTACATATCGGCGGCGAATTGGCGGGAGATATGGACACGGCAGCATTGCTGGCCGTTCAGTTCATCCGCGAGGGACTAGTGCCCGACTGTGAAGTCACCGACTGGGAAGCAACCCGCATCAACCGCCAGATCACACACAACAGTCCAGAAGTTCGAGAGACCATCAGCCTGTTCATCAACGAGGAGCGGCAATGACCCAGCCGGAAATCACCCAAGAGCAGTTCATGAACCTATTCGGAAAAGAAGAGGAGCTAGATGCGGAACTAGCTGCCTGGATTGACGAAGATTCTCCTCATCTTAAACACCCGCTGGTCTACAGCATCTTTCATCATCCGATCAAAAACGCCCATGTCAACCAATACTTTCAGTACAAGAAGCGCGCGGTGGCGGAAGCGAGAAATAGCCAGGAATGGACAAAGTACATATATCTCCACGAGCGGCCCTACCGGGTTGACGCGTTCAGCTCGATTGAGGAGAATCTCTCAGACGAGCAATATTGGGAGCTTCTCGAAACGGTGTGGACCGACAGCGAAAACATCCACCAGAACTACGAAATGTGGCTGGGTCTGCTGGAGTCGGAACGACCAGAACGAATCTTGATGACGACAGAAGAATTCCGGTCGGCATTGACGCTGCCGCCCGGAGAAGGAGGATTCGCAGGTGAACTGACCATCTTCAGGGGCTACCAAGAAGACCCGGAATACTACGACCAGCCAGGAATGGAAGGCTTGTCGTGGACGCTTAACATCGAGAAAGCCGTGTGGTTCGCCCGCCGTCTTCAATTCGGAGGAAGAACACCCATGCTGGCCACGGCCAAGGTGCAGCGAGACGACATCATCGCTTTCATCATGAGCCGCGACGAATCAGAAATCATCGCCAACCCCGAACACCTAATCATTGAGAAAGTAGAGGACCTATCGTGACCATGTCCGAGCACTTTTGGACTCATGGCGACAAACTGCACTGGGAGTACCGCGGATACTGGGAGGGCGGGGATTGCCTATACAGCGCCGACGCGCCGGTCGGTGTTTACAAGATGCTGATGGCAGACCACAAGAGAGATGAAACGACAGGACTGAGGATCATCTACAAGTATCCGGAGGATTTAGATGGTGACCGGAAGGTCGAGATGTACTACACAGACGACCCTGACCCCACAAAGGAAATTGAAGATGTCGGCATTCCGCTCGGCACTTTCCCCAATGCAAAACTCGCAATGCAGTACGCAGAATTTCTCGAAAAGGAGCATTAAATGGAGTTCAGCCCGATGCTTGCAACGTCGGGAAAGATTTCTAACCTCAGTTCCGACGAGTGGGCTTTTGAGGGGAAGTGGGACGGCTACCGAATGATCGCCGAAATCGATCACGGAAAAATGCGTTTGATCTCACGCAGCGGACGTATCGTGACCGAAGAATATCCGCAGCTTAAAAGTCTAGCTGACAATATTCCGCATCTTCATGTCGTGATTGATGGGGAGGCCGTGGTGGTTAATTCCGAACACGTTCCGAACTTCAACGCCATGCAGAACAACCGACGCGGTCGCGTGGAATTATGGGCATTCGACCTGCTCTACCTGGAAAACAGTTCTTTAGCTAGAGTTCCCTACCGCGACAGACGCAAACTCCTCGAACTCGTCGCATCAACCAGCGACTTAACGGTACCTGGCCTCATTGAAGGCAATGGGGCGGAGGCGATGGAATACTCCCGCCAACAAGGCTGGGAAGGGATCGTAGCCAAACGACTCGACTCGACCTACCAGCCGGGACGGCGATCAACAGCGTGGATCAAAAACAAAAACTGGAACACACAAGAAGTGGTGATCGGCGGATGGAAAGAAGGTGAGGGCAGGCGAGCCGGAGGAATTGGGGCGCTGCTGATGGGAATACCAAGTGACGGGAACTTGATGTTCGCCGGCAAGGTCGGCACCGGATTTACCGACCAGGATCTCGACAGGTTGCACGAGAGACTACAACCGCTGCGCACTAGCCAGTCGCCGTTCGGGCCATCGCTACCACGGGCCGAAAAGAAAAACGTTACATTCATTCATCCAGTTCTCGTCGGAGAAGTTCGATACATGGATTGGACCGGCCAAACACTCCGGCAACCCAGTTGGCGAGGAATCAGAGAAGATAAAAACCCGGAAGACGTAGTGATCGAATCCGGGGTCATACGATAGGAGATGACGGTGAAAAAGATTACTGCTGTTCTAGACTCTGAAATATCCGACGAGATCCGTCAAAAATTGATCGCATTATCGAAAGATAAAGACCTGCAGAAATGGTACTTGATTAACCAATCCCTGGCTGACGAACTACTCGAAAGCATCCCCGTCTGGGGTAAATGGGAAGTTCCAGACTACTTCATCCACATCGTTCAACAAGAAATTCGATACCGTATGGAAGAACTTGTTAACATGGACAACGATTTTACTTACTTCGGGGAACACGAAGAAGCGAAGCAATGCCGAAATGTTTTAAATCGGTTACGTCAAGTATTGGCAGTGCTAGAGGGCCGAAAAGAAGTCATGAGTTAAAATCATCTTTAGGACCGAATAAAGGTGATTAAATGCTGTACGAAGTCGCGACATTCGTAGAATCCGATAGCCCTAACCAGGCTGTCGACAATCTGCTAGACGCGCCATTTGACTACGGCTTTCGCATCACCGACGACGCTAACGAAGCAGTAATCATAGATCCGAATACCGTCGGAAAAGGAAAGCGGCCGATTAATCGGAGAACCGCTGAGCCGACACCGGTACCTAGTTTGATTCGTCGAGCAAGGCGGGTCGCAGTAGCGATCACTGCGGGAATCGGGCTAGGGAGTTTCGTTTTATCGTTCGCTGGTCTCAATGATTTGGTGTCACGGTCAGGTATTCCATCTAGCCTTGCATGGATCTGGCCCGTGACAGTCGACGGGACCATCATTCAGGCCACGGTGGCGATTATCGCGTTCGCGCCTTATCCCGGGCAACGCCGAAATCGGCGGTTCATGTGGATGATATTGACGTCTAGTGCGGCGGTGAGTGTGTGCGGCAATATTCTGCACGCCTTGATTGGAGGACCGGTTCCGCCGGTGCTGGCCGCCCTTATTGCTGCATGGCCGCCGCTTTCCCTGTTGGCCACAACGCACGGTTTGGCCGTGTTGACGCGTTTCAAGCCCGATGAAGAGGTTAACTAGCAGTAGTATCCGATCTGGACGGCCCCGTTCGTGTACTCCAATCCGCGATACGGGGCCGTCCCCTTTTTAGGAGAAGTCATGCCGAAGAAAGTTTTTGCGGGTTTACTTGCCGCGTTCTTCCTGTTCGCGGGCGTTCCCGTTGAGGCTCACGCCGACGATCAGAGTTACTTAACTGCTTTACATGAGGCGGGGCTCGTGAACAAAGGTGGTAATGGTGTTGAACTCGCTTTGGGTTATCAGATCTGCGCCGATATCGGTATTGGTGATTCTGGGCAAGATGTCGCTGAGCGAATCTATTTCAATAGTCCGTTGACGCGCGACGGGGCCGCGATGCTGGTCATGATCGCCGTGACTAACTTGTGCCCGTCTTATATCAATGGCGGTACCTCGAGGTCTCCGGGCGTGAGGTCCGGCTTGACGGTGTGACCGCACTTGCGTAATGCCAGTGCGGTGTTATATAATAATATGTAGAGGGTTCGGAAGAGGAAGCTAGATTGGAGAACGTAATGAACTACGACAACGCTGCGCACCACGCAGATCACAAACTGACATGGATCACCAAAGCGGTCATCGTCGCCATCATCATCAACACGCTCATCATGGTGTGGGAGATGGTCGACCACAACGAGATCGCTGAACAAATCGACCTGGCCATCCTGTGGTTTTTTGTTTTCGAGGTTGGATTAAGAATCAAGAAGGCCGGCCGAAAAGCACTTCGAGACTGGTGGCTGTTGTTCGACATTATTATCATCGCGCTAGCACTAATGCCGCTCGGCACCAACGTCACCGCGTTCAGAATCATGCGCGCCGCACGGCTAACGCACATGTCCCGCCACCTTCCCCACCTCAAGCACATCGCGCTGGCGAGATGGATCGGACTAGCGGGAAGACGAATCAAGGGATTCAGCAGTTAAGTAAAAGTTCAAGCCAGAAAGGCAACATGGATAACTCAAAAGAATTTTTCAAGGAAATCCGAACCCCGCAAACCAGCGACAGCAATTATCGCGTCAGCGACGAGCAGAGAGCCGCTGCTCGCAAAACCGTGGCGGGGCTTGCGGAAGACGCAAAAGACGCCGTACAAATAATGCTCATGTTGGGAATCTTCCCCGGCCAAGAAGACGCGGCGTTTCAAATTCCAGACGCGTATCGATTCGATTGGTGCTGATCATGTTCTTGACAGACAGGCAATTGAACCACGTTTCGGCAGCGCTGCGCGTTTATTGCGAGAACTTACGTCAGGGCGGAAAGCCGTTTAAGGAAACACTGTTGGAGGTTGAGGTTTGTAGCCAGTTAGTGGGGCAAGAGATAGAGAATAGGAGAAAGGGTGAGTAACAGAAAACGAAACGTGACGCTGGCCGGGATGATGCTGGCCGGAGCTGTCATGTTAAGTCCAGACGCATCAGCGAACCCGGTCTCAGGACATCCCAACTGTGACGTTGCTCCGTGGGGCTTCTTTGGATCGCAGCGTCGCGTACTGTGCGACGGGCCGATCCAACCCGATGGTAGCTGGATGCGCCAAAGGCTAGAATACATTCCCGCGCACTACTCGCCGGCAACCACAAGCTGCTCCGGCGGCAGCTACAGCACCTACTGCTACAGCTATCCCGGCGGCTGGGTCGATGACGACATAAGAGACGACGAAACCTACCCCGTCACACCCGCGACCGTTTTGCCCGACGAACCAGGACACCTGGGATGAAAAAAGAAAAAGTTGCTCAGGCAATCTGGGCGGAACTCGAGCGCCAGGCAAAAAATGTTGGAGGACCGCTGATAATTTCCGGAACCGGAATGATCGACGGATGCGTCGACATGACCTTGGTCGCCGAAGTCGCGATCCAGACCGCGCAATCACTTGCCGATATTTCTAAGGATTGACATGAAGGTAAAAGTGAACGTAGTTTTTGAAACGTATCGTCCTATCGACCAAGAAGTTGGCAAGCAGATGTGGAGTGGGGCGACGACCAGTTTCCACAGAGAGTCAGGTAACGCCACCTACCGGCTTCAGGGACGATGCACCGTTGTGGATATGACTGACGCTGTGGTCAGTATGCAGGAGCATGTCACCGGAACGATTGCCGCATTTTATCCGCACTGGCCCTCGTCTCCGTGCTTCTTGGAAATCGGAGTGGTGAAAGAACAAGATTCCGTGACGCGGGAGGACGAACTTGCTAACACTTGAGGACATAGACGACGCAGTAGATCGCATGAATCTCACATACCCACTCATGGGATTCTTCCACCCCGCTGACGGCGTAGTCGAAATAACCGCGATGGACCGCGACCAATGCGGCGGATGCGGTCAAACCATCAGCGTGCAACACCCCCGGCCCAACAAATGGATCGACCGGACAACCGGACAGATAATCGGCAGCCACGACCACCAACACGGATGCGGAACCTGGAACGCCCCCTGCTCCGTACTAATAAAAATTGACATGCAACAACCCATCGACCAACAACTAGAAAGCGGAGCCGCAGAAGTCAAAAAAATCGTCGCAGAATCAGTAGGAAAACAAAACGACGATATCCGCAAAAAACTAACTGCACTACTCTCCTCAGCACGAAACGAAATCCGACGCATCGAAAACGACCACAACCTAACACCCAAACAACGCGAACAAGAAATCCTCGCACAACTAACAGGAGAATCCATCGAACCAGGAATCGCGCGAACAAACCCAACAGAAAAACTAGAAACACCAGTAGGAAGAATCCTAGCCTGGGAATGGGAAGCCGACCCGCTACGATCCATCCACAGCCAATGGGCGACCATCGAAGTCGCAGAACCCCAAACCTCAAATAATCAATGCCAAGCAGTCACACGGCAAGGCACCCGCTGCACCCGACTCATGAATGGAAGAGAAAATTACTGCCACCAACACCAAAAAAAGAAACTACCGGAGACTCCGCGCGCTGGTATTTACTACGTCGGGGGGATATCCAAGTGAGTAAAATTATGATTGCGCTCATTGCCGCCGTTACCTTATCGGGGTGCGCCGCGAGATCAGATGCAGAGCAGATTCCAGACTCTAACGGAGAACCGTTCCTTCCCGTGTATATGAAAATGTTGAACGATCCCGGTTCGCCGCCAAGTGGCTGCTCACCAACGATCATCGCCCCCTGCGATACGGGGGATGGTAAGTGAGCGTTTTGTGTGGAGCTGTAGTTTGTACTGCTTTAGCTGTTTCGTCATGCGTAGTTTTGATCGCTGCGGTTTTTGGTATTTCCGCGTTAATGGATCGATTGAATAAATAGTTTTTAAAGCTCCGGTTTGCGCGTGGGGAAGCGCGTGAGTCGGCGGTCAACCCCGTCTGGGGAATCCCCCCAAGCCCCAGACGGGGTTGACCGAATAACAAAAAGGAAAGCGATGAGTGAAGGATTTGATCTATGACAGATCGAGCTAACATTTTCGTGGAAGACGAGTTGGTCTTCTTGTGGCGGAAGTTGTGGGAATTTTATGTCGATGAAACCTCATTAGAGGTCCATGATGATATCGGCCGCAGAATACTAGCTGCCACAAAAATTGTTGGACCTGTCCCGTGGGAATTAGTTCCGGCAGAAGCGCTAGTTGACGGATGGTTCGAATGGGCTAACGAAAGGATCGGGATTTCGGAGCCAGACCTTCCTGATATCTCAGATCTTGAGAAAGCTAAGCGGCTTATCCTGCAAGCAAAAGTTATATTTTTGGATAATTTATCTCGAGGTAATTTATCGAATTCAAAGTTTCTGAGGAATCTTTCTAAATTAGGTGGAAGAAATGAGTAAGTGTTTTGTCTATGGAACCCTTAAGCCGGGTGACGTTAACTGGTCGGCGCTCGCTCCTTATTGTTCCGGAAAGCCCATACCGGACACTATTCGTGGCACACTGTACGACACGGGATGGAGCTGGCCGGCCGCAGTGGTAGACGAAAATGCGGAGCGTCAGATACCGGGATTCACGGTTCATTTATGCCGCGACATGGAGGAAGAGGCGCTCGAGGTTCTTGACCGTATCGAAGGAACGCCGACCCTGTTCGAACGAAGCACCACTACGACAGGGAACGGGAACGACGTGTGGGTTTATCATTGGCCACACGAAACGATAGGATTCGATCAGATCGAAGCCTGGACGAGCCCGCCGCCTTTCTGACACCCCGTGAGGCCGAATGAATACGCTGATCGGAATCGCTTTTGTGACGCCAGTGCTGACGTGGCTCATTGCCAGATGTCTCGGCATCAATCTCGCAAAGACAGCTTTTGGGGCACCTCTTGATGATTTCATCGACTGGATGTTTTGGGTTTTGATGATGATTGTTTTCGGCGTGACCGGATTGGCGGCGCTGTTCGTCTGGTGACAGTTCCGCTAGAACCAAACATCGAGGACACACATGGTCCCGCCGCCGTGGACGGACGTTGGTCGCGTCGTCGTCCACGGCGGCGTTTTACTTGGGTATCCCCGGCAGGGGCCATCCGTGGTATGTTCCCCTCATCCAGATCTTGGGAGGCTGTTTCACTGTTTCCGCTGTTCGCTCAGGAACATGCGCTGAGGAGATGTTTGGCTTCCTGGGGAAAGCCACAAAGGCCGCGGCCAATCCGGCGACATGAAAGAAGCGTCGCCGATTCATGCTTATCCGCCGTATGGATGCTTGAGCATCACAGTCGGTGCGGTTCCGTATCGAGGTGCGGAAGAAGATTTTGCGCCCTGCGCCGCCGCTAATGGAAACGGCATCAACAGCGGGAAAGGGGTTTCCTGATCTTTGGAGATGACTTGCACTGGCGGCGGCAGGACTCGTTCTGACGGAGGTGCCATTTTTGTCCATCCAGGAGGAACGGTCAACCGACCAAGCGGTTGACCAGATCCCATACCGGCAGTCACGTTTTCGGCGCACGGCACTGTCGCCGAAAGTGGACCCCATTCAGGAACGCATGCCCCCGGAACGCTGCCTCCGCTACTATCGGCCACAGCCTGGCCGACGCTGGAACCTGCGATTAAGCCTAGAAAAGGGCCTAAAGCATTAGACGGCGTGTAGAAACCGGACGATACAAGAGAATTGATAAATGCTGTGGTGAACAAATTGCTGTTGATGAAAACACCGAGCGATGATCCGGTACTTCCTGACAACAAATTCAAAAGACCAGCTAGTCCTGTTGCTGTTTGGCTAGAACCCGGAGCAATGATTGATGTGATACTGGAAACCAGTGGCTCAAATGGGTTAAGAATGCTGACCGCTTGAGCAGATGCTGCCTGATAGGCGATCATGGAAGAAATATTTTGCGCCCACATCTGAGCGTATTCTGTTTCGGTTTCGATGATCGCCGGTAGGTTCTGTCCGAGGAAGTTGGTTGCGATCAGCGCCGATAGCTTTGTTCTGTTCGAGAATACCAAAGATGGGTGCGTGATTGATCCGTGAACAGCTTCATAGGCCGCTGCTGCCGATGAGGCGGCGGTGCTAGATAGTGCGGCGTTTGCGGCGGTGGATCTTGCCCAAGCTGAAATCGTGGCGCTCGACGCGGCCATCGCGGCATAGGAATGACCGCGCCACCACGAGTTAAGGGATGAGACTATCTGCGTTTGGTCTTGTGCGAATTGTTCCATCTGCGTGGCTAAGTTCGTCCATGCCGCAGAAGCCGCAAGCAGAGTTCCGGCTCCTGGTCCTGAGTGGATGAGTACGGAGGTTATTTCTGGTGGGGCAAATAGATCCATATCATTGCTAATCGTTTAAGGGAAGAATTACTGCGGTCACGGTAGTGGGCATTTCGTTCACGTCTGAGTCGAGTGCCATCCAGGCGCGAATTTCGTGTCCATCTCGGTGTTTTAGAATTACTCGACTGTCATGATCTTTTTGTAATCCTTTGGGAAGGATTACGTCAATTTTTTGACCGATTAGTTCGTTCTTTTTCCAGCCAGTTAATGAACACAGAAGATCGTTGACGAAAATGATGTTTCCGCCGGCGGCTCTATCGCCTGTTGTAACAATTGCTGTAGCGAATATTCGAAGAAGAACGTGATCGCTGGGGCTGGGTTTAACGATTTCATTTTTTAATGATGGTTTTTTTTCATTCGTTAATATGCTCATCGTTTTTCTCCGCGCGTTCCTGTGCTTCTTGTCGAGCTGCGTCTCTTGCCGCTTCGCCGACCCCGGTGATGAGTTTTTCTAGAGGATTAGCTGGCTGCGGAGCTGCCGCGTTATCCGTGTCAAAAGGTCGCCAGCCGTGACGCCATCTCTCGCGAAATTCCAGCCATGTGAATCGGGATGGAAAATCGATACTGACGCCTTCGCGTGCCGCAGTCAGCAAAACGGTGAAGTGCCATTGTTCGTCGTAAATCACAAAGGACCGAAGTGCGGCATTCTCGACTTCTAGATCGGTAACCCGGTCGATGACGTTTCGGAGCTGGATTTTCATGGTCTCGTAATCGGCCGGCAGGAGCTGCGGGACTATTTCGAGAGCAAGTATTTTCGCTTGTTCGGTGACGTGTTCACGGTATTTGTCATCGCGTTCACGATATTTTTTAACGATGTGTCGGCCCATTGGGCCGAGAAGCTTTGCGGCTCCTTCGTATGTTTCGGCGATTCGCGTGACCATCAGCCAAGTAACTACTACGAGTAGTATCCAAATCATCCAACTATGACCAAGGACGGAAAGCACTACATACAGGTCGCTGCCGGTGGTGGGGGTTACGGAAGCCAGTATCTCCCCGGCGAAGTTTCGGATACGCGACATGATTAGATGATCGCACGGCAATTATCGTATTAACTGCCAAGACACTAACTAACGGAAATGATAATCCGATATCATCATTTACAACCCCGGCATTGGTTATCGGATATCGCGGAAACCTTTTCTAAAATCAGGGTAAGGTTGTTGTGGTCTACGTCCGCTTTCGCGTTTTGGGCACTCTGTATTCCTATTTGGCTTCTCTGCAATGCCGGCAAGGCCCAGAGTTGTATCCAGTTACTTGAAAGAATAATGACAAATTTTTGAAAATTTTGCAGTCCAGGGAAAAGCGAAACCAAGGGAACGACCAGGGCAACGATAAAAAGTAGCCTACTAGCCAAAACGTGATCCGTGATCCACGTTAAAATGAAGTCAACACCTCGCAGAACCGCGTGCCGACTTGGGGGAGTAAGAAGATCATCCCGGTGCAACACGGTTTGCGGCATGTTTATCCTTCGTTTTTGTTTTTCCTTCTCGCCCTCCACCAACTCCGCAATTCAACTGCGGCGAAAGGCTCCGGGGGAAGGAAGGAACCTGTAGCGGGATCTGCTCCCGGAACTTTGATACTGGCCATTGACATCAGGACAGATAACGCTGCCATGATTCCCCCAAAGGCCAAAGCGGCCGACCAGGGGACGGAAACACCCGGAGCGACTTGATTCGCCGCGCCAATACCGAGCGCGGTGAGCGTGCCCTGCGCGAAACTACGCAAGGCACGCTCAGCGGCATCGATCCAAAACGCTGCCGAGATAAGCTCAGCCATCTACGGCAGGGTTTTGAGGAACGAGACAATGTTCCCGAGTACAGACTGAACTTGGGAGATTGTCGACTTGTATTTTTCCAAACCGGGAATGTTCTCGACAACTGCCAAGTCCTCGACGATAGCGTCGACAACCGCCAGTACGCTAATTACCTCGGTTTTCAGTGTTTCAACGTTGACAGCCACGGCCATCTCCTTCTGTTATCTTTGCATTTATTTTACTTCCCGTCGGCGGCGCTGCCGAACAGGCGCGGCTAGATTCTAGAAAGAATCCAATCAACTAGAGGCGGAATGAACGGTCCGTATTGCCAATGTGGAGCGTTGGTTCCCTGACTGAAAAATAACAATGCGTTAAATGCCCCTTCGACTGTCGCAACGGGCATTAACAAGTCGCGGGCAACGGAAATAACGTCGTTGAAGCTGGGTTGTTCGATAATATTATAAATACCAGTCTCAACATCTCCGACTCTTGACTCTGCGGTCCAAGGTGACGAACCGACAGGACATGCCGCGTACATATCCCCATCTAGCGCACACGACAACAGGAAATCCGGAGTCTGTGACGGGGTCAGATCTGCCGGCCCGGCGATTCCTCCGGTTACCTGTCCGTCTAAATCCTTCGGCATCGCCTGGCCGGCAACGATATTTCCGTTAGCTACGCCCGGGCATCTGAGTGGATCGCCGAAATTGATAATTCCCCGCACATCGGGTAGCCGATTATGCAAGACTCCGTTCGTCGCCAAAATATCCAAGGCCCACGTTCGGCCCGTGACAATTGCACCCTGCGAATATCCGGAAAGAAACAAAGGAGTTCCTACAGGGCGGAGTTGAATCTGGCGAACCAGTTCAGCGCGACCAGACTCAACACTCGGACCCATAGGAAAAACTGCTGCCGGATAACCAATCGGTTGCCACATCACCGGGGATTCGGGGGTCTTGAGGCCATCGATCTTATTGGCGACAACTTCCCAAGGATTGATCAACCCGAGGGCGCGTCCAAGATCGCCGCTGAAGCCCGGACCGAGAGGGTCCGGGACTCCAGTTCCATTGACGGTGAGCAGCAGCGGTTGTGTCACTGCTTGCCCTTGTAGCCGACACTGTTAATTTCGTCGTTGTTGATTCCGGCGTTCTGGCTGAGCACCCACTTGGTGCAAGTAGCCAACATGTCGAAAACGTCATAGCTGTTTCCGTCGATCAGCGTCACCTTGCGAGTCAAAATCTTGGCCAGCGTGGTGATGTGATCGATCGCCGAAGCGGAAACGTTCGGCCCTTCGGGCAGAGCGTAGTCTTTGGCCAGGCCAAGGATGTGCGCGTCGTACAGCATAGCTACTTGATCGAATGGCTCGGCGTTTCCATTTCCGTCCAATCCATCAAGCTTGTTGGCTACCGCCTCGGCGGTTGCGTTAGCGTTAGGAGAGGTCATTTCATTTTCCTTTCTTCTGCGCAGTTTGCGCAAAGCCTTGAATTCCGAGGTGAGCGCCGATTGCGGCAATGGCGTCCACCAAACTGCGACCGCCTAGCTGCGGCCAGGAAATTCTGAGTTGATCCCAAATCTGAGATACTTCATCTGCCTCACTGCTCGGCTTATTTGAATTAGCGACATTTCCCGCTACTTCAATTCCGCAGGCAGCAGCAAAATCGATAGAACTCAATCCGTCTGCCGAGTTCATATCGCAATTACCGAACGGCGGGCATCCGTCAGGAAGGCCGGAAGAAGATCCGAATCCTGTTCCATCGGTATACTGATGAGCCAATTTGGTAATTGTCGGGTCGTTGGGATTTGCGCCATAGCCAGCAAGAATAAATTCCAAGTCGGAGGGCTTGGCCTGCCACATTGTGCGCTCATCTGCAAGATTTGCGTACCCAATAACGCGCTTATCATTTCCAAGCCATGCAACTAGCTGGTTATATTCGTCGTTCAAAACTTGCGATTGATCAAAATCTGGATTTCCTCCGGATTCAAGATCAATCATGGATACCATCTTGGGGTGAGGACCGCCCTCATTGTTGACCATCGCCATATGAGTAGAAACGCCAGTTTCCCCTGGACGCCAATAGTAATAGCAGATGAAAAAATCTATTTTCCCGTTATTACATGCGTTAACGCACCACTTGTAATTGTCCGAAAAATTGTGGTCTTCGTATGTTCCATCGTTGCTTCGAATTGATAAAACCCGGTATGGATAGCTGTCATCAACTGGGCATTGAAATTCGGAAACGTCCGCAAAAATAGTGTCTACCATCTTTCACCTCCTGTTAGTTGTAGAGTTGTAGGAACAATTATGGCAAATTGATTACTTCTCCAGGGAATATCAAGTTGGGATTCGATATCGACGGGTTGGCTGCCATAACGGCGTCTAGTGAAATTCCGAATCTATCGGCGATTAGCGAAAGTGTGTCACCGGGCTGGACCGTGTAGACGTTTGTGGGCGGTGCGCCATCGTTAATAATTGGTCCCGGAAGATACCAGTGGTCGGTCCAAAGGTCGGCCTCTGGCGGATAAGCACCGGTTCCGTTTGTGCAGGAACCATACGGTCCATTGGATTCAACAATCACCCCCGACGGCAGAGAGATCACGCAGTTGGTGTGAGAGTCCTCTCCTCCGCCGCCGTGCATGATATCGATTGTCAGCGCGGCATCCGCCGGAATATCGGATAGGTCGGCAACGGCCACGGTTCCGTAGGGGCCGATGGTTCCTGGTTCGGCCGGCTCGTCGTTGTCGTAGTCGTACGGCCAGCTCTCGGTAGATACGTTGTGATTCCATGACATGTTTTCCGGAGTATTGACTAGCGCCTCAAGGACCCAGCCGACGACGCCTGAGCAGTCGCCCCCCTGGCCGATGTCATCAGGCGAATAGACGCCGCCGTACACGTAAGGGTCGTTGAGTCGAGCGCGGAACTGCTGGATAACCCAGTTGATGCTGGTCTGTAAAACGGCCATTAGCTTAGTAACCCCCTGATAAATCGTGATGCTTCATAATCAGAACTGCTGGCCACGTGTACACCGCCGTGGCCCCGGTGATGGAAGGTGCAAAGCCAAATAAGGTTTTCGGCGGATTCAACCCACTCGCCAATTTTTTGGGCGTCTGATACACCTGGATAAATTTTCTCGAGAAGTGCCAAGTCGATAGCATTCTGCAAAGCGAATTCGATGTGGGCATGATGAAGTTCTAGACCTTTCGGCCAATTTTCAGGACCGGGTTTACAGTCGCTGAAATCCCCCCGAACTTCACCGAACACGCATTTCGCTGTGGCTGCTGTGCGCCGACGATATGCGTGAAAATCCACGTAGTTAGCGTCCCCCTCTCGAGGTTCATGATCCGGGTAGTGGACGTGGTACTTATGCGTGACCTGCTGATCGTGCGCTGGAACGTTATCGCTCATCAAAATGCCTCGATGTCTGCCCTCAAGGTTTTGTCGTCGAAACCGTCGATGCTGACGGTGTTGATCAGCATCTCTTCGCTCAAGGCGACGATCCCCTGGTTGTTGTACTGCCGGTAGAAGGTCGGCGTGAAGGCTTGCAGTTGCCCCCAGGTAACGATTAGTCCGTTGCCATCGGCCTGTCGGCCCACGGCGGGAACGTAATGCCCACCAACGATCTGAGCGCCCTCAACGTAGTCCCACGCCTCGCCCTTAGCGGTTTGATCCATCGCGGTCTCGGGCATCTGAAAGCCGAGTCCGATCGTCTGAAAAAGCCAGGTTGCGATCCACAATTCACGAAGGTCGCCCGGGTTCAAGTCGACAACTGCTACAACCTTGTGGCGCTGCCCCTTGGCGTCTACGACCCCGGTGGACAGCCAATAGTCGGCTAGTTGGGAAATCTCGGTGCCCTGGTCGGTGGGGTTATTGCCGGATTCTCCGGCGCTCGGGTCGAATCCGGTTACCTGGGCATAGTTGGCCAGTGCGGCGTCGGTGTCGAATGGGGCAGGATTCCCGCCTTCTTTCGTCCAGAGCATGGTTTGATGGCACGCGCCGGCGAGTGCGCAGTCGCCCCATTGATCATTTCCGAGCATTCCCCACGACTCGATCAGGTCGTAATGACCGAATACCGCCGGGGGCGAAGGAAGTAGGCGAAAGTCGAGGTAAGTAGCCAGGCGAAGCTTAACCGCGCCTGGGCGGGGGGGTTTTAGTCCGAGTTTGAAATCTGGGGAAGTTGTCATAGCTATAATGCTGACGGATGTTTCCCGTGAAACATTCTCTCCGACACGGCCTCTCGGCTTTGTCACAAACGAGACACGCCGCGATGACCTGCCGATAAACGGTAGATAACGAAATGGATTCAAAATTTCGGTAGTTTGCTTGGCATGATCAAAAAAATCATTTACTCAGCAGCGCTAATCGCCTCGATGGCACTGATCGCAGCCCCCGCCGCGAACGCAGACCCCAACTGGGACGCAATTGCGCAATGTGAATCAGGGGGCAATTGGGCAATAAACACCGGGAATGGCTATTACGGTGGGCTGCAGTTCACTCTCGGAACTTGGTACGCCAACGGCGGAACGGGAATGCCCAATCAAGCCAGCCGACAGGAGCAGATTCGCGTAGCGGAGAACGTTCTTCACACTCAAGGAATCGGCGCGTGGCCGGTTTGCGGACGGCGCGGCTAACCCGAGTGTAGATGCCAGCGTGCTACTTTAAATTCGTGGTCAACGAGACGCGGAAGTCGCCGCTAGAGGAGCTGGACTGGGATAAATACGGGTGTCAATGCCCGGTCCATAATTGCGAAAATAAGGCCAGCTTCTCGGTTAAGATTCATGCGCTACACGATTGCGATAAGCCGTGGCTTGCAGACGGCAACAGGGTTGAATTCCGATGTGTTGACTGCCTCAAAGGGTTAATAACGCACGTAGCTAAATCGCTACGAAGGGTTCGGCGTTACCTGCCGAGCTGTGAGACGTGCGGCGCTCCGCTGGCCGAGATTGCTGACGTGGTGCGCGAAGTGAGGAATCTCGGTTGAAGTCGAACGTTGTTGCACGTCTTTGCGGCAGATGCGGAGCGGGTTTTATTAATCCTCCGAGGATTAATAACTGTTTATGCCATTCGTGTCTTTTGTGTACGATGCATAAACTACAGAAGATAGATTATTTAGGAACGAGAAAATGGCCGACCTGAACTACCTGGAAGACCCGGAGGACGACAGGCAGTTTCGTCTCGAGATGGCACGTCTAATCGCCGACCGCTCCGACTCCGCGTCGACGCGGCTTGAGAATCGCATACGCAGCAGCGGCGCGAAAAATCATATGGATATTTCTGTTGATCGCCCGAATAGTATTCCGTCAACTCCGGTAAAGTTTATTCTGGTGATTTTAGCGGCTTTCGCCGGCGCTTGGTCTGCATGTTCCCTGTTCACTGATTCTTTAGTCGATTTTTTAACTGGCTCGGTTCTGGCTTCGTGTGCGATGGGCGGATTTATCCTTATCGATCATTTAGATAAAAGGCTCTGAAGCGGTCACCAATCGCGACTGGCTTGCCCGATATCAAGATTTGGTTCGTCTGTTCCTCTGCGTAGGTTGCAGTCGAGGTGTGATGGTGCGAAGTTTTCTAGATCCATCACCAGTGATGGGTTTTCTTTGACTGTGATTTTGTGATCGACTGACCAACTATGGGGATGCGGGTAAGAAAGTTTGTAGTCGATTTTGTCTCCGCAAAGCCAGCAAGAAGCGCCGCTTGTTCCATCAGGATTCCGTTGTCGCGAACAGTCATCCCGAAAGCGCTCTTTGAGTTTTTTGTAGGGGGGGCTTTCGCGTATTTCTCTGGCTTTTTGTGCATCAACTACGCGCTGTGACCTGGGAAGTACCGGAGCGTTCTCCGGGGTGTCGTCATATTCCGAATCGTTCATTACAGATATTCCGGATTTGCCCACACAGTTTTTGTCCAGTGAGTGTCATCGGTCGTTGGCTTTATTGTTCCCGGCCTCAGGCGTAGCGAATTGATGACCCGCAAAGCCTGAATCGCGCTGGCGTGCTGTTCATCATCATCGGAAATAATTATCACTAAGCGCTCCGCAGAGTGGCGCGCTGCCGCCAGTTAACTGACGGGGTACTCATTGGATATCCCGTGGTGGAGGGCGACCAGGCCGCGTCTTGGGGAGCTTGGTAGGGGAGCAACTCTAGCGACGGGCTGGTTATGGAAATTGTGGTCGATGTTGTGGGCGCAGTGAAAGCGAACGGAGCTAAATACTGGGATGACCCGTTGAATGTGACGTTACTGAAAGTTACGTCGTATATGAGATCTCCGCTGATGTTTAGGCCCGTATTGGCGACAAGTTGGAAACCGGGAGTATCTGCGTAGTCGATCGTTGATAGAACTCCCTCGAAAATTCGAGCCGTCAAAGGGGGAAGGGAGATTGCGGTGTCGCCCGTGATTTGAGGAGATCCGGTCGATGTGACGGTGACTGTGATCTCGCAATATCCCGGCCCTTCCACGTTGGTGAGATTCGAAGCATCCGCCGAGATAGCGGGAATGACCTGGCTGCCCAGCGGACCGCTGAAGAGAACGTCATAGGAGAGTGGGGATCGTCCTGTTGTGACTGTCACGTTTCCGCCGGCCGTGGTGTGCGAGACGGTGACTGTGGAAGCTGGGGTCAGCGATGATGTTGCGGTAATCAATGGCTGGTAAGAATATCCTAGCGAGCCGACGAAGGTGATCGTGTACGGACCCCCGGCGGAACCTGTCACAGTAGCGTTACCAGAACCTACGCTAGAAATACTCTGCAACGCGGCTTGAACCGCGGAAGCTGAAGCGTTGTAGGCCAGCGCCGACGTAGTCTGACCACCAAACGACAACGTAAACGTGCCGCCAGTGGGAGTTCCGGACAGTGTTATGGTCTGCACATCGTTTACGGCGGAAATAATCGACGGAAGGGCGCGAAGGGCGGACTGAATACTCGCGACTCCGGTAACGCTGTGCGCGACCGACACTCCGGGGCTGGTACCTCCAGTTAATCCGGCTGTGGCAGTAATTAGAGATTGCGGGTAATTTGCGAGGCTTCCCGTAAACGTGACTGTGTACGGACCCCCTGCAGAACCGGCGACCGTGGCATTGTTAGCTCCGATGCTGGAAAGGGCCGTTAAAGAAGATTGAACGGTTGCCGCCGTAGCGTTGTAAGCGATTGAAGATGTGGTTTGACCACCAAACGTGAGCGTGAAATTTCCTCCAGTAGGGGAGCCTGTAACAGTGACAGTCTGAACATCGTTTTGTGAAGCGTTGGCGGGCGCGTCCCATGTCACAGGTTTGGTCGTATATCCGCCATAGGAAAGCGTGAAAGTTCCACCCGTCGGATTTCCGATCAGATAAATCGTTTGCTCAGCATTGTAGGCGGGTGTAATCAAATAGTCGCTAACGAAGAGTTGCTCGCCTCGGGGAAGTCGGGGAGTAAACGTGATCAGACCGTTTACCGGCTGGAAGACGGGAGAGTTGACGTTACCGGAAACGGCCGGGTCGGCCACCGCGTTGAAGTTTCCGGTAACCGTGAAGGTAGTGAGCTGGGTGGGTGTCATGTTGTTGTCCTGCTTCCGAAGTGGACTTTCTGAATGACTGAATCGCCGTCGCGGGGGTCGGTGCCGAACTTCTCTTTAGGTACTGGCTTTGGGGCGTCAACCAGATTGGGCGTGAGGGACGCGGTGAAGGAAACTGTTCCGGTTTTTTCGTCGTTCTCGATTGCGGGTTCGTAGCACATGTTCGCGAATTTGATTTTGCCGGCGATTCTGATTTCTACGCGAACTGCTGGGCTAGATGGAACCTTTTCCGCGGTCATTTATTTTTTCCTTCTTTTATGGCGAAGATGTCGAATTTTGGGTCGGATACGGTTGGGACGTGCTTCTCACATACAGCATATGTTTTGATTACCGTGAAAGCTGGTTCCATTATTGTGTTGTCTATGTTTAGGCAGATCGCACAGTGAACAGTCACGCAGCTTTTTCTGGGCTTTGCCATGCTCTAATTATCTTCGATGATGCTGGCCTGCGGGGGATTGCGGCCTGGCGAGCCTAGTTTAAGTTATGGCTGGTCGTCCACCGCATTTGGGGTGGCAAGCTGCGGTGGACGACCAGGCGGCTAGCTCAACCGTATGTCCGGGAAAAAGATCGTTGCTGTGCGCTCAAAGGCTTGCTGTGCGGTGATCCTAAATTACGAGCCGAACCACTCAGTAATGATATCGCCTACCATTCGGAATATCGTTGATTTTCTTGTTCGCGCCACCAGGCTTGGCGTTGGGCTGGCGCTAGCCCGGGAGGAATCAGCTGAGAGGCGTAGCCGGCGTTCTCGATGTCTTTGCTGTTGCAGCTACGGCATGCCAACCTGGTGTTGTCTAGCTTCAACGTTCCTCCGAGTCTGCGCGGAATCGGCCAGTGGTCGATAGTTGCGGTATCTGAATTGAGTATCTCTCCACACCCGAAGGCGCACCTTGCTAGCCATTTCTGTCCATCGTGCCAGCCATCTCTTTTGAAAAGTTTGGGCTTCAGTTTTTTGCTTTTCCTCATCGAACTAATGGAACCCGAAGCGCTCTTCTTCGTAATCCCACTCGTACCGATCGTCAGGAGAAATCGGATTCAGATCCCTTTCAAAAGATCCTCCTTGACCAGCGACTATCTCAGTTTCGGCATCTTCGTCAAAAAAAACCGCTAATTTAATTAGAGTGATTCCGAAAATGCTTATTTCGATCCTCATCAGATAACGCTCATCTGAGATATATTTCCTGCGGACATGAGATAAACAAGGCCACCACGGCGAGCCGTTTGCCCGTGCGAGTCACGGTACCAGTCAGACCCGCAATCGAATGTCGGGGCACCGATAACTGTTTTTGTTGCCGATTGCCTAATCTGCCAGGTGTGGAAATGTCCGTGTTGAAGAACATGTGACGCTCCGGCCGGCTCGTTCGCCACAGCCTGCTCGGCCCACCACGCGAAAGCGCGATCGGCTTTTCGCCATTTATGCCCATGCGCAATCGTGACCACCGTGTCCCCCACCGGAACAGTCATATGACCGGACCATTTTTCTGGCACTCGAACAGTGATGTGGCCATAGGCGGTGGAATTTATTTTCAGCATGTCTGATATTGCCGTGGCAGCTTCTGTGGCCCAGCCGTCACCGGGATAAGAGTTGAAACGCCGATCACTATCGTCGTGATTACCGTTGACAACATCTAGGTATATTTGATCGACAAGAGGTGCGAAAGATTCAACGGTATAGAACATAAGTCGGCGAAGAATTCGGAGCTGTTCGGGAACCGTTTCTTTTGTGAGCCGAGCATTACGGCCACCTTGGGATTGCATTCCCTCGATACAGTCACCCGGCATACTAATTTGTATACCTTCGATGCCCTGTTTTTTGAGTCTTTTGAATTCAGACTTAGCGGATTCTACGGATTTAACGTATCTTTCAATGATCTGTTCAGTCGAACCATCTCGGCTAATTTTACCTATTTGTTGATCTGACGCCTGGAAAACGAACCAGTAAGGCCCTTCGCCGTCGGCTGGTTTTTTCTTTGCCGCTGAAATTATGGATTCGATATCTGCGTGCTCAATTTTCTCGCCAAGCGATAACTCGACCTTCACGGCATGGAGCCACACTGTTTCGAACTCTCCGGTTCTTTTCCCGAATTCGTCACGAACTTGGCTGCGTTGCTGCCAGTGAGAAGCCTTTAGGGTTTTTCCGATATGTATTTTTTGAGGATCGTATCCAACTTGTTTGAGGATCTTGTCGATCACTTCAGGTATCTCTGTTCCGACTGGAAGTGGACCCGTATCTACATAGCCCGTTGTCCCATCGAACTCGACGCGTGGGTTCCAGGCCGTTTCCTCAACAGCCGGGTATTCCTCGTAATCGTCAACGAGTGACACGGTCAGCGTGTAGCATGGGCGTTGAAATGGTCACGGAATGACGTGGCTGATACTTCAAGCCCATTTTTTCGACAAGCCTGCCAAAGTTTAGTTATTCCTCCATCGCCAGAAACTATTTCTTTCGACTTTTTATCGAAAAAAGCCTTGTCCTCTGGTTGAAGATTGTCGTACCAGGCGCATGTTTTACATCGTGAAGAAATTTGGTTGATCTCATTGAAGTTTTCTTCCAGCGACATGAGTTACCCCTTTTCACGGACGTTTGTCCATGTCGCCGTCAGGATACAACGAGATATAGGGATTATCGTGGATTTGCGAAGGGAACTACTTAGGCTTTGTGCTGCGTTTACGTGGAGGTTTATCTGTCCACCCTTGGCAGCGACACGGTTCCTCTGACGTAAACCTACCGTGAGAAGGTATCCATCCTGTCCGTTTTACGAACTCACAGGGGCCGCGGCGGTGACAGATGGGGCGATGCCCGCAGGCAGCGCAGGTAGCCAGATCGGACATTACGAAACTCTGCGCCAGCGGCGAAAAACATAACTCGTTATGGCAGCCATAGTCACAACACACGCAGCATTGAGGATTGCCGGCCCCCTACGTCCAGTAAGCATCTCAATCAGCATCATCGTGAAATCGTACGTCAAGAAAAACCAGCACCAAAGAAAAAGCAGCCAGACAACTCGGCGCTGCGTCAAAAAGCTTCGAGGCACCTCTTTGATGGTCGAAAAGTTGTAGTCGATCAACATATCGTTAAGATCTTTATATTTTTTTGCGTCGGGAAAATCCCGATGGCAAACGCGGCCGATCGCCGAATTTGATGGCCAGTAGGCGACGACTCGAGCGGCTTGAGTCCTTAACCCGGTGTCACCCACTACGGTGATGCCCTCGGCGGCGATAACGGCGATCAGCTCTTTGGCATACAGCTCAAACTGTTCGAAAAGACTATCCGCGCTATTCGTGCCATAAATTCCACAACTGCATCGATAGTCCGGGGCGGGATGGGACGAGTTACGGCACCTGGCTTCACAGGTTCCCTTTATCCATTCACTTGGCCCCTTGGAATTTTGAGTCAAGGAACGCATTTCGCGTTTTCGATAATCAATCCGAAAAGTACGCAGTGCATATCGACCCAGTTCAATATCGTCTACTACTTCAGCCACTGCTGTACCCGCTTATCATAGATTCCGATAACTTTTAGGTACTTCTTGAGTTCGCTATCAACTACCGGGTAGTGGTCTTTTTCGTTTTCGTGAGCTGCCGAAGTCACGCTGGAACCTTTTCAGGCTCACGCACTGGACGCACCGGAGTTGGCTGGGGTTCCGGAGCTTTACGAACCGGTCTGGTAGCCGGAATGACCTCAATCCGGCGCGGGTTGGGACCAACTTCACCCATAATTTTTTCCTCTCCCAGAATTATCCCGAGGCCGGGTCGGGTTTGAACAGGGAGATGGGGGGAAACCGACCCGGCCTCAGGTACCTTACCGCCCTTATGGTAGCCGACTGGCATCGTTCATGCGATAAGAAACGCCACAACACTGCTAAGGATTGTCAATCCTTGAAAAAGTTCTGCGGTGTCGCTGTCGAGTCCACGGGAATGACCGGACCATGATTGAAACCTAAAAATTTTTAACCGCTGAGCGTCTTGAGTGCGCCCAAAAATAAGGAGCAATAATGGAAATCACTGTTTACACGAAGCCGACCTGCGTGCAGTGCAAGGCAACCCAGCGGAAATTGGAAAAGCTCGGCGTTACTTACGAAACAGTAGACATCTCCGTAGACCACGAGGCGCGTGACTACGTGATGGCGCTAGGCTATCTGAATGCGCCAGTTGTGGTCTCAGGAGAAGACCACTGGTCCGGATACCGGCCAGATCGCCTCGAGGAATTGACGCAGCTTTCATGTTCTCGATAAATGTCAACGACGACAACTGCCCTGCCGATCATCCCGTCAGCATCACGGATGAAAACGGCAGGGTAGTTGCCTGTCATCGAACGATTATTGAGGCTGAGCGGCAAAAACAGATTCTCGATAACACGGACATGACGGTTGACCCGTATCTTTTTGCGCGAGGAATGTTCACCAATCCGCCGACCGTTGCTTGGTAACTATTTTAGTAACTCTGCGCGGTGAAGGAAAATAGCAATCATTAATGCACCGATTTCGGCGGAGAAAAAAATCCCTGCCGATATCAACAAATGCTTCTCGATCCATTTCATGGTCTGTAAAAACCAGCTGTAGGATCTTTTTCACTTTCGGCCCACCGTGAACGCCAGTTAACAGAACTAAAAGATGTGCTTTGTAACATATCTTGTAGCTCAGTAAGAGCTTCTCGATCTTCTTCTAAGTAGTTTTTTGAAATAAGTGAATATGCTTTCCGGACTGGATCTAGTTGAGATTCAGTGAGTTTTTGCGGTCCAAAAGTAAGGTGCGCAGCGACAAATCCCTTGACTATTGTTCTCGGCAGGGTATTTACTGCACCTTCATCTCCCAGGCTACTTAATTCCCGGCCAGCCACTATCGTTCTTTTTTCTAATGATTTACCTACTAGTTCGGAAATATTTTTACCTATCTCCCAGTTATACCCGATTGTATTTATCGATAACCAATCTTGAGTTGGTATCAATCTGATCTCATGCTTGAGCATTTCCTGATAGTTTTGGAAAAAATATTTGTGGGCTTCGTAGGCGTAAGAAGAGCTTTTGTGAACGTCTAAAAGAGGTATCGCTAATCTGGTAAATTTTTGCCACAGTTCTTTTTCGATGGGAGTACAGGCCCCGTTATTAATGACGTTAGCCGACAGGACCTTTTCTGGATTTGATTTTATTGAATCGATGAATCCTCGAAATTTTTTTGTTTCTATAAAAACAATATCATCATCTAATTTTACAAAAATATTTTTTTGGAATTTTTTATCCGCGTAGTGTTTAAATACCTCATCGTATCCCGGTGAACATTCCTGATAGTCGTTAAATACTGTTATTCTTTCACCTGTTATTGTTTGTAAGTATTCACTGTCGTAGCGGTCCCTGGATAGGTTCCACACATGATAATCTACGTCTGAATTTTCTTCAATAATTTTTTTTGCAAAAGGTATTTGTAGTTCCATATTTTTTCTGCGGCCGGCGAAAACAAAAAGTATCACCCTGTTTTCTTCGCTCATCACTCGTCAACCCCCAACGTATTCGCCGAGTATCTTTCTTTCCAATTTAAGCTAACTTTTTTATTTTCCGGAAATTCCTGTCCTGAAGTCAGCTTTCTGATCTCTTCTGGAGTTTTAGCTTTCCGGTAGATCTCCAGTCGGCGGCGGTTACGTTCTTGCGCGTCGATATCTTCTTTCGACAGATAAGACTTATCCGGGGCGGTATCGGGATCGAAATCAAGGTGATAAAGATGGTAGCAAGGTCCGTCGACCCAGCGAACAGGGTTGGCCACTACGTCAAAGGCGTGATACATAGCGTTGTCGTCATGGCCGTGCCCCATGAAAACTTCATCCCATTGACCGACAAGGCGCAGGGTTTCTCGGCTCAAAACGTTGGCGCATCCATAGTTGGTTTTTTCTCCATAAGGATGCCGTCCGGGGATACAGTCTTCTGGTTCTTTAAGTAACTCGCGCACAAGAACGCTGTCTTCGGTAGTCAGCTTCTTCTGGTGGGTGAACGGAACTATCATTCCGGGACGAGCTGCCGCCATATCAATCGCGTCATGAATTTGTTTGTAAGGAACGAGGGTGTCGGATTCGACAAAAACCATGATATCGGAGGAGGTTTTCGCTGCTCCGCGGTTATAGGCTTTGCTTCGATTGAACTGATGGTTTTCTGGATTTCCGTCGTCGGCGACGATGACCGGTGCTCCGAAATTTTCCCACCATTTCAAACACCGCTGAAGATTAGCGGGGCGGAGTGGATCTTTACCGCGATCCCGAAACGGGATGATGATCGATACATTCACGGCGTAAGTGTGCCACGAAAAATTTTGATCGCGAAGATCGACGCGACATCATATCGATTCTTTAGGGCCAAACCTCGCCGACCAAATAGTTACACAATCTAGTGAACAGAAATGATTGTCTCGGGTGTTGTGTCCGCGTAATGTCAGGAAAGCCGACGCCGGCTCGCGCTGCCATGTTTCGCAGTCAGGATTATCGCAGTGCAGCGCGATCACGATTACCTTGTTTCAAAATCGCCCCACGCGGAAGTGTTGCGCGGATTTTTTTTGCTTATTTTCGCCAGTTCAAGATAGATTCCGGCCAAGGCGAGCGCCTGAATGTTATCCCAACTCGCAGCGGGAGGAAGTTTATCTAAGGCATCAAGAATTTCGGAACTTAGAAATTCTTGGTCTTCATATTTTCCTGTTTCAGACAGTTCCACTAGTGACCTCGACTTCCATTCGAGCTAGACGGTAGATCGCTGCGATCCAGATCTCTAGCATCTGTTGGACCGACTGTTGATCGGCGTTTCTAAGAATACTCATCGTGTGATTGACTGCAGCCTTCCACGGAACGGCATCAGTGCGCTGCGGCCTGGACCGCATATCGTCCACCAGCTGTTCAAGAAGTTGATCGAGTCGCTGTTCAGCCATCGCGTAAGTTTGATCGGCGACGAAGACGAGCCGAGCGGGGATTTCTGTCATTTCACTCCACCTGACTAAATTATTTCCCTCATTATAGAACACCCTGCTGGTATTTTCTAGGGAGACATCTTTGAGGACTGGCTGAGGCATCTGGCCACGTCCCTTTCGTGCCGCGCAGTATCTCGTGACGAAACCGCCGAAAAGTAGAGTCGTCGGTATCGATCTACTTCTGCTTCAAGAAATTTTTGACGTGCGGCGAGGAGGAAGAGGAGCATTCCGTAGCATTCGGAATTTTCCATCTCTTCGGTTTAAATGATTGCCGTTAATCAGTCAAGCGACACGCCGGTATTGAAATTACTCATCAAGAAGCGGACGTCAATTACCGTGTACCCGTGAATTCGATTAATGAGACCTGGCAGGCGGTGCGCGGGTACGAATGCCAGTACCAGGTATCCGACCTCGGTGTCGTTCGGTCGGTAACCAGAAAAGTAAAAGGACGTGACGGGTCAACTCGTCAGATTCAAGGAAAAGTTCTTACACCCCGCAAACGGCCGGATGGCACCTACGTCGTCAACCTGTGGGTTCAAAACGATTACCAGCAAGTTCCAATCCGCCGCGTAGTTCTTGAAGCATTCGACAAGCCCCGCCCACCAGGATATGACGCGGCAAATATCAACGGAGATGCAGCGAACAACCGTCTCGATAATCTCGAGTGGAGGATGGACAAACGCTTAAGCGCGAGAAAAACGTGACAGATCTTTCTGGCGGTCCGCTAGAAGTTGCCGCGTCTCTCGGTGTCTCATTCGAGAGATTTCTTGAGTTGATAAAAAGATCCGACTTTCCGGAACCCCTTCCTGGCCATGACGCGGAATGGGATTTAGAGGAAATAAAATCCTGGGAACTTCTTTTCAAACAAAGGGGATAGCAGTATGGAAATCCCTTTAGAAAAATTTGTTCAAATCCAGGCGGGCGCGTGGAAAGAAATAGTAACCGAAATGATCGGCGCTCCGCTCATACAAGCGCTCAATGGGGACAGCTTCAACGGGCCGGGAAGTTCCATGCTCTACACAGAAGAGCTTCGCGTCTGGCTTCCGCGTTTACTTCGCCGGTACCAGGTAACTTCGATGGTCGATGCTCCCTGTGGTGATCTCAACTGGATCAGAAATACAAATCTTTCATACATCAATCGATATATTGGTATCGACGTTGATAAAAGAATTATAGAAAAAAACAAAATCATCATGACTGATAGATATGAATTTGAGTTTTATTGTAGAAACATTTTAACTTTTGATCGAATACCTAAAGTTGATCTCATACTGTGTCGAGATTTTTTAGCTCACCTCACAACTGAAGCAATCGAATTGGTACTAGAAAAATTTAAAAAATCAAAAACAAAATACCTATTAGCAACAAACTTTCCGGACTCAAAAAACGAATTCGAATATAACCCGGCTGACTATCCTTGGGACGGGTATCTAGAACGCGTATACGATCTCACTAAGCCGCCGTTCGAACTATTGCGAATTGACGGAATTCCCGAAGAATCGCCGCCTCGCGGCGTCATCTCCAAGCATCACGAACTTTCACTGTTCGAGCTTAACTGAACTGGCGGGCGGCAAAACGGTCTCGATCTCATCGGGATCGCCGGGAAGAAGACCAGCACGCCGGTAGGCCCTCCTGTATACGTCCGTAAGGGCCTCGCGCATCCCCGGAAGGTGATCGGACGCATACACGGCAATCAGCGCCTCTGTGCGCTCCTGAGGGCCATTTCCCAGTGTGCTGCGGGCCGACTCTGGCTTCAGCGAAACGAAACCATCCCGTGTCCAGATCTTTTTCATCACATCCTGCCCGTCTGCATCCAGCGATTTCCCTCATCCCACGCCTGAGCGCGAGACTCCCGCCACGGTCCAACAAAAATTCCTCGCTGCGCAGACTCCCAGTACCAGCGGTACAACGTCGGGCCTTCTTTGCAGAATCTCACCTCGATGTCGAGGGGATCGTTGCTGATCTTTGGTTGACCGAAATTATCGACAGGCCCCTCGAAATAATTGTCGGCTTCTTGTTCGATTCTCGTCATTGAGGAACTGACCATTTTCCGGTCTGCTGCTCAAGGATTTCGCGGATTGCTTTCATGTGGCGTTCTCGCTCAAACTGCGTCGCCGGCGTCGACTCGATGGCGATGGGGGCGCGATCAGCGGCGTCGCGTTTACGTGCCCTGATGAGCGCGCTGAGGTCCGCGGGTTGAGGCCAAGGGCGCTGCGGGAGCTTGTAGTATTCCGTTACGGCGTTGAAAAGATCTTCTCGTGACCAAGTTGCGGTCTTGAAATGTTCACTCCAAGCTTCGATCATGATTCGGGCATCTTTGGGTGCGTGGATCGGGTCATAACCAACGCACTTGGTGACGGCGTCGATTACGTCGTTTCTGGTGATCATCCAAGCTCCTCGTAATCGTCATCGCGGGTTTTCATGTCCTGGTAGCCCATCGCTTTACGGTCAATCGCACTGAGCTGGTCATCTTGCTGCTCCTTGAGGACTTCGGTCATGCAGCTTTTCATCGCCCTAGCTCCGAGGTGGCTCTTGCTCAGCCACTTCCGCAGGCATCGTAGCACTTGATCTTCGCTGTATCCCTCGGCCATCAGTTCGCTCGCATGGATGCGCAGCATGGTTCTGTCGGCATTGGTCGCTTTGTCGTGCGGTACAGCCAGGCCGACGAGACGGGAAGCGCTGGTGGTCACCGGAGAGCTGATCTTCGATCCGCGCTCAGACGTTGCGAGCGCGAAGGGATCAGATTCTGGCGGGAACTCAACTAGCTCGGCTGCCATCTCGTTTTCGCTGCGGCTGATTTTTTTTCGTTCGCGCGCGTTACTTTCGTAAGTTACGCGCTCTACGTAACCACTAGTTTCCCCTGTTCCCTGTTCCCCTGTTCCCCTGTTCCCCTGTTCCCCTGTTCCAGCGCTGATGTTGCGCGGATTTTGCGCCGTTTTTTCGGCGCAAAATCCTGCCGCTTCGCTTTCGTGATAAAACTGCAGGTCAACTATGGCGTCGGGGTCATCTGGGGTGGGGTATCGTCGGCGGCTGTTTCGGCGCTCGATCTTCTGGTGCTGATCCCAGTTTTCGATGCTGTAGTAGTGCCTCTCACGCACGATGTAGAAGGCCACTCCGTAGTGTGTCGCACAGTCGGCGCAAAATCTGCGCAAATCCTCCGCAGAAAGTGCGCGGAAGTCGCGCAGTCCGGGATCGTAGATTTTCTGATCGTCAGGAAACGCGAAACCCAACCACCCATAGAGGTTGGTCTCACCCACGCCGAAGTCGTCCGCCCAGCACCACAGGGCTTGGTAGAAGATCCGCACAAGCGGGTCCACTTTGGCTGACGACGGCGAGCGGAAGAACTCTGGTTTTATCGTCCGAATTCGTGGCATCGCGGCTAGCTTTTGCCAGCCATTAACTCAAGATTCATTTATTCAGTAGTTCCTTTCACCAAGATCGCGTACAGGGGGAAGGCTCTTCGCAAGGGGTGAAGACTCTAAAAACCCAGGACAACAAGGGTGTGCCGTGCGTCACAAGCTCGCGGGTCCTAGTCACAGTAGGCTGGCACATCGAACCGGTCAAGTCTGAACCTCAACATCGGGTTTCGTATCTTCGGTTTCGTCATCTACCGAAGCATCGACGGTCGCCGCCGCCTTGTCCGCCAGCTCCCTTAGGGCGGCGACTCCGCGTACGCCGGTATCCTTCTTCACCACCCTCTGAACAGCAACGTTCTCAAGTTGAAGCTCTTCAACGCTGTACGCCATACCCAGAAGAACATCTTGGAACTGGATGCGGCATACCTCGGTGATACACTTCGCCCGCAACATCTCCTGGGGGTTGGTCGTGTACTTCTGGTTTCCCGTGTAGCCGGCCTGCTTTGCGCGCTCGATCGTCCACTCGGACAGCGCCCACGATCCGTCGCGCTCACCGCGCCAGACAACGCGATCAGGTCCGGCCTCGACTTCCTCCAGCCGGTAACCGGCTCGCCGCACCTGAGCCGCCATCGTGCGCGCATACACGGCCGGCTTGCCCTTGACCACGAAAATGTTTTGAGCGCTTTGCACGGCGGTCATGCCCAGTTCGGCCCCGTATAGGATTGCTGCGGCAAGGTTCCACGCAGCTGATTCGCCGTTTGATCTTTGTTGAAAGTGTTCGGGCACCATCGTGGTGGAGGACAACGCCTTGGCGATTTTAAATGCTTTGTCCATAGCCTGTGCCTCGGCCTCGAGGCGCTGCAGTGAACCGGTGGTGGGTGCGCCCACCGTAGATTCGTATACTTGCGGAATATTACTTTCAACCATTTCCTGTTCCTTCCGTTCTCCGGTCACGTGAGAACCAGAGTTATTCCGCCTTTTGAGTGACGTTTTCTGCGCGCTACGACCTCACCGTTGACAGTCGCCCGCTGAGCGTTGCCCATTAGATCCAGAAGTTCGATTCGTAGGCCCCGTTCTCGAGTCTTCCGGTCGGCCATCTCTGCGCTGATCGTCTTCACTTCGGAAACAAGTTTCTCGGGTACTTCTACCTCGAAATCCTCAAGTTCCGAGTAAACCTTTTTGATTGACGAGTACGTCGACACCGAGTTGTCCAGTTCGGGCTCAACTCCACTCTCCAACGAATTCCAAAATTTGATGCATTCGCCCACAATCCAGTCGGCGATGATCTCATCATGCTCAACGTGATAAGTGAAATGCTGAAACCACGGAGCCATGACAACAACGTCCGCCGTTCCCGTGATTCCGCTGACCATCTGCTGAAAAATTACTTGTGTCACGTAGTCCATCGGCAGGTCACCGGCCAGTTCTGGATCACCCCAATTGCTGAGGTCGCGGGCAATCTTGAACTCGACGATGCGCCGCGATCGTCCCTTGACAGCGCGGCGGTCCACTGTCGCCATGGCGGGAAAGCCGAATCTTTCGGTGACGAATTGAACCTCGCCCCGGCTCAGCTTCCAATCAGAGTTCTCCAACCGCCACAATTCGGCGAGCGCCATCTCGAAAGCAAGACCAACGTTGAAAATATCTTTCGGTGGCTCACTGCCGATGTCACCGCGCATGCGATGCCACAGGCTGTACGCACTCTCCCAGCGGCTGACCCCCAGGATGCTGGCTACCTTGCTGGCGGTGATCAAACGGCCATGCTGCTCGCTTCCGGGTGCAATAAATCCGCTTTGACCTTTCTGGTAACACTGGATCGGTGAGGCCATAAAGCACACCTAAGCACCCGGGTACGACAAGCTCGCGTAGGCACGCCGTAAATGACAGTCCGGTGCCTTCTAATATTGCTAGCTTGATGGTATATACATGTGAGACGAGCCATGCTATCCTTGAGATATGGGTAGCGACGGCTACGGTGCCCCCACCAGGCAACAAACCGACTTGCATATGCCAGCGCAGTGGTATATAATTAAAATATGACGCTGAACAACTTCGATGAGAACATCGATCATGCCCGAAGGCTCCAACAGATCCTCGGCGTCGGCGGGCTGACGAAACTACTGAACGAGATCCGCGACGACATTGAACGCGCGGAAGAACTTCCCGATTTACGGCAAGCAAAAGTGAAGGCGGTCGCGCTACTCGAAACCACCAAACAGGCCGGCTTCTCTGCCGACTACCGGCTACAAGCCGCAGAGGTTGCCCGGAAAATTGAAAGAAAACTAGGCGTAGCGATACGCAAGGCTCAAAAGGAAGGCTTGATGAGGTCTGAGACAAAGAAAAGCTCAAAGCTGCTATCCCCTTTCGATTTCTGCAGCCGTAACGAACTTTTCGGATCAGGAAACACCCGAGGACTCGGCATCTACGGGTTCGTTGACAACATCAGCGACGAACAGTTCAACGAAGCCCTCGCCGAAGCGAAGAAGTCCGGCGACCTCTGCCGCGGATCAGTAGCTAAAAGGTGCGTGGAAAGAATAGAGACCAACGGACCCAGAGTTCAAAAAACCCATGCCGCACGACGGGTAATGCAGGATTTGGTCATCACCCTCAGCGGTCTGTCCTTCGTCGTGAAAGAAACCAACCCCAAGGAGGTAGACGCACAAAACCACGTCGAAGACATCATCGACATCAGAAAATCAATCGCAGCAATCAACAGGTTCGTCTCTAAAGTTAACAAGGAGAACAAATGAGTCCCGCAACTAGCGTTGTAGACATCATCAAAACCCCCAACGGCCACGAGGCCAAAAGGGTTCGCAAGACCACCACGTCGACCAGGATCAGCAACGGCGACAAGCACCTGGAATGGGTCCGCATATCGGACATGAAAATCTCCGAACGGTCCCAGCGTCGGCACGACACCCCCAGCAGCGTCGCCAAGATCGTAGAGATCGCCGAAAATTTCGACCCCGACAAGGCCGGCACGTTGACAGTCAACTTACGTAACGGAGTTTACTGGGTCATCGACGGGGGCCACCGCTACCACGCCTTCATCCGCATGGGCTGGGAAGATCAACAGGTCCAGTGCTGGCAGTACGACGGACTTTCCGAAGCAGAAGAAGCCGACAAGTTTCTGGCCCTCAACGACGTCAAGCAAGTTTCCGGCATGGACAAGTTCAAGAGGGCCGTCGTGGCAAAGCATCCCACCGAGTGCGACATCGACCGGATCGTCCGCGCCGCCGACCTGACGGTCGGAACGAACAGGGACGCGCTGGGCTGCGTCGGGGCGCTGCAAAAGATCTACCTGCACCACGGCCCCGACGTACTCGCTACTGCACTGCGAATCATTCGCGACTCGTTCGGGATTCCAGGTTTCACCTCAAAAATCACCGAAGGGACCGGGATTTTCGTCGGCCACTACGGGAAGTCGTTCAACGAGGAAATGGTCATCTCGAGACTGGCCTCGAAAAAGGGCGGCGTTGTCGGCCTGATGGGCGAAGCCGAACGCATCCGCATCAAGTACGGCGTCACTTCTGCCGTTGCGGTAGCTGCCGCGATCGTAGAAACCTACAACCGGGGACGCGGCGGCGTTCGCCTCGCTAGCTGGTGGGCCTCGTTCGGGGGTTCCCACTAATGGCCGGGTCATTCGTCGGAACATGGTTCATGTGCTGCGTGGTCGGCGCGGTATGGCTGATGGGTTACGGAAAAAACATCGGCCACCCCACTTGGGGACAGTTGTTACTTCTGCTAGCAACATGGGCATTTTTCGACGTAGCTTTTTTCATCGGGATAGAAATAAAAAAAGTGATCGACAACAGAAAGCGGGTTACCAAACATGGATCTTGAAGAAGCCCAAGCCGGTCTAGACAAAATTGCGCAAGCAATCTACCATTCACGGCCCAGAAAGGTTCAATGGGCCGAACTGGGAGAAAGTCGGTGCAAAAACGACTACCGCAAGATGGCGATGGCAGCGGTTGAAGTTCTTCAAGACAGCCAGCCTGCGGAAAGTTGCGCGCGCTGCGCATTCGAGGACGCCATCGAACAAATCGTTTATGCCGGCGATTTCATCGAGTCGCGGGTGCCATCCAGCAGCCCCGAAAGCCTGAAAGGCCCAGAGTTGGAGATCCTGAAAATTTCTCGCACATGGCTAGCGGATGACACAATATTTCGCTGCCTAAACGAAAGTTAGCCATGTCCGACGGCGGTGTCATCGACACAATAACCGAATCAAACGGTAAATTTAGATTCCGTTATATAACCAAATACGGAGGCGAATACCTGGGGCCGCGGCTTTATGCAACTAAAGCCGCGGCCACCGCCGCCGGTAAAAAATGGTTGGCGGAATTAAATGTGGGACGAAGCATCGACGCGGGAAGCGGTTAAAGGCCGATCCGGCGACATATGCGAAAACTGCTGGAGCAGCCGAGCCTCAGACATGCACCACCGAAAATCCCGTGGCGTGGGCGGAAAATTCAGCCCAGCCAACATTCTTCACTTATGCCGAAAATGCCACCAACGCGTCACCGATAATCCCGAAGAAGCCTACAAAAGCGGACTCTCTGTGCGAAGCCACCACGACCCCCAAGAAATCGCCGTGCAATGCCTGACGGGAATACGAACCTACCTGTCTGATGACGTGACACCGCCGGCGGAAAAGAGGAGATGATGACAATGGAAGAAAAAGACGAGTACGACGCCGATGCACCCACCATGTTCGGTGGATACCCAATTACCGGCGATTACACGCTGCTGGACTACACGGAAGAACAGCAGCACGGTTTCAAACAGCACGGTTTCAAACACGCGGCACTCATGACAGCATCTGCTGCCCTCGCGGTGGCGCTCGGAGCTGTAGCCGCTGTTCTTCTCCTTTTCAGGAATACACCCACGGTGGTAGCCGCTCAACCTTCTACGGTCACAGTAGAGGCTCCTGCACCGATTCTCGTGACGGTAACCTCGACCGCCGCACCACTCCCGGCCGTAACAGTCACCTCGACGGCCCCGCCGGAACCTCAAATAACTCACTCGCGATCCTTGCGAAACACAGATTCCGAAAACGTCGATCAGCGTTTCTTGAAGAGATTCTCCGAGTTGACGACCCTCGTTGTTGACGACCCCCAAACCGTCATATGGTTCGCCCACGAACAGTGCCGATACCTGGCACAACCCGGCGCAACCGTCAACCAAGACGTAGACCTCATTACAAAAAAATACACAGTAATGACACGCGCAATGTCGTACGGAGTTGTCGAATCGGCAGTTGAAGCCTACTGTCCGCAATACAGCAACGAGCTGTAACTCCACATCCCTACAATTGCGGCATTGTGTTTTACCATCATAAAAAAGAAAGAAAGGTTCGCCGTGAAGTTCGTCGTAAAAAACTACAATGAAAATCACGCCACCGTTCGACGCGGAACCTACCCGGACGGCAGCACAAAGCTGACCGTAGTCGGCCGATACGGGCAAGTCCTCTGCGACGCCACAGTCTGCCTACAAGACATCGGCGAATACCCCCAAGAAGGATCAGTTTTCATACGCGAATACGAGGACACCGAAGGCTCGCTACGGGCACTTCAGGACGCCGGAGTGATCGGACGAACCCAAAGGATAATCGACACCAAAACCGGCACCTGCGACCCTCTTAGAAGCCGCCCAGTCCACGAATGCCGACTCCTATTCCTCTAACCGACCGCTAGCGCGAGGTCGCCAACGGCGCGCAAATTCCTCAGCTTGATCCGGATAAACCAGCCACATCCTGCTGATCCTTACCGCCTGAATCGACCCCGACTGACACGCGGCCTGAATCGTCCGAAGCGGAATACTATACCTTTCCGCCACCTCCGGAAGCGAAAGTAACGTCACCCAGCACCCTTACCCTCGTCATCACTAAAAACATCACGGAAACCCACGAGATCAGACTCCATCAACCCAACCAAATCCGCATCAAAAGCATTACTGCGAAGATCCTCAGCGAGATCATTAAGATCATCGACAAAAAGATCAAAATTCTCGCCGGCCAACTCCATCTTTTTAGCCTCAGATGCACGCAACTCCTCTATCGACATAGACCCCCGCCTCAAGTTGCAAGGCACACACGAACCACGAAGATTAGAGCGCTCCATCATCAAATCAGGCCGCTCTTTCCGCGGAATGACGTGGTCGGCTGTCGTACTCACTTTCGTACAGCAATCCAGCCGCAGCCAACACGTCGGTTCCTCGCGCACCACTTGGTCGCGGAGTTTACGCCACGCTCGATGTTGTATCGGGGCCATTTTTTTCACCTAAATCTTTAAGAAGAAGAGACATTTCGGCTTGTCGTATGGCGACTGCTAAACTCAGCAGAGCTTCACGCCCGGGGCTTCCCGGCGTGTACCTATCGAGCATTATTTCTGCTGTTCGAGCGGCGTATTCGAGGCCGTCGCAGAGGCCATCGGTCCACGATTTGACGAGGTCTCTGGTGATTCTGTCGGTCATATCGTTGAGTGTTTTATCGATTTCGGATGAAGTGGTCACGCCGTAGACGCTACCTCTGGGGGACTTATTGCCATCACTGCCACGCCGGATGAAACACCACTTTATTGCGCCCGGGCGCAATAAAGTGATATGATCAACTCATGCCAAGCGAGAACTACATAGACTCGGTCGGAGCAATGAGACGCTCCAACCTGTCCGCCGCATACACCGGCTGCCTAGACCGACACTGCCCACGCTGCTCGGCCCAACCCTACGAAACATGCACCAACCCCACCACAGGACGACCAGCCAAAGTCCCCTGCCTCGCACGAGCCGCATAAAAAACAACATCACACCCGCACCAGGCCGATTTTAACGCCATCGCACTGTAAAATACACGAAGGGAGAAGGCCGCGACGACGCGAAAAACAGGAAGGCTCTCATGGCAAGAAGAAAGCGACCGGACCCAGAAATCACCAAACGCTGGACAGAAGTCCTACACACACTAGCGAAAAAACTGGCCCGCCGACGCAAACTAGTAGAAGAAGCCGAACAAGAACTCGGCGAAGCAATCCGCGGAGCATTCGCAGAAGGCGTCCTCGTAGGAACCATCAAAGACGCAACCGGACTATCCGGATCACGCTGCTACCAAGTAAAATTCGCACTCCGCGACCTAGAAGAAAAACAATCAATCAACGGAGAATAAATTGGTCAAAATCAGCGCCCTCGAACTCGAATTCCCAGGTCAGGTAAAAAGGAAATTCGACGGCGGAAAAACCATCATCACCATCAACGAAGAACAAGCCCAATCAATTCACGAACAACTGGGTCCAGTACTCGCATTCTTCGACCAACAAAAACCGCAGAACGCGCCAAAGGCCCCCGCCGTGCCATTAAGTCGATCGGCGTAGGAACCACGCCACTAAGATGGCCGGCGACAACAGCAATCACCGAATGAGTCAACAAAGGATGATACTTACGATACCGCTCAGCGGCCTCGCTGAGAAGCTCATCCGCTAGCACCTCATAAACAGCGACACCCGCCGCAAGAACCAGCCACGCAATATCCGCCTGACTGGGTTTGCGGCGGGTGTCAATCATTTCAGACCACTAGTTGCTCTGATTTTGCGCTTGCTGGGCCTCGAAAGCATTCTTCAGAAGTTCCTGAAAAACAGGATTCTGAATAACTTCCTGAACCTTCTCCATTTTGATTCCGAATACCAACTCGGCGTGCAGCCAGGTAAGAAGATTCAAATCACTCTCAAGCTTCTCAACGCGGGACTCTAAGGTGGTAATACGGCCGTTAGGCTTCGGCTGAAGAATGCTGCTCTCGACCGAACCTTCGACAATCGTAGGAGGCATAAAAGTCATCAGAAAACCCTCTCTACAGTCGCCGTCTCCACAAGAAGAATATTGGCGGCGTTAGCCGACGACCATGCGGCCTGAACGTAAAGAGCGCTACTTGATGCGGCTGATGTTGTATTAATGGTCGTAGCTGTAAGCGCGGAGCCTGATGCCAGATATTGCACACCAGAAGTCGCCATGTTCGCAATCCCGAAAGGCTTCGCCACTGCCGTTCCTGTAGCACCTGTTGTGCGCACAAGAATGGTGAACTCCAGCCAAAAAGGGCTGGCCGCGTTAGTGGCCGAAGTGGTCAAAACCGCCGCCTGCGTCACGGACGTTCCCTGGATAAAGGGAGTGAACGTCAATGTCTGGCTAGCGGTGCTGGTCGTCGCGATTGAACCATTCAGAGTGACACGAAACGCCGAACCGGCCATCAGCGTACCGGCCGGAACCGTGTAGGTCGTGATAGTCGTGGCGGTTGTCGTGTTAGCAAGAGAGAACTGGGTCGGAAGAAACGGCGTGGTCCCGCTCAACGGCCCAACGGCCAAGCCCGTCTTTGGTCGGGCCGCCTGAATGACCTTCCAGTATTTCGTTCCAGAGGGCTGAATTACCTGAAGCGTCACCTTCTCCCCGGGCTGGTTGAGAACCAGCGCCGTGGACAGATCATCGAAAGTATCGGACGTGTTTCCAGTGAAGGTGATCGGATACGGAGTTAGATCAGTGGCGTTTTTTTCCACAATCGTCGTAGCTCCCACATTCAGGCCCGACAACAACGGAAGGGTGATCGACAGCCCCGCGGTGGTGCCGGAGGTTCCTGATGCGTTGTACGTGTTGAGGGATCCCAACGCCGGCGCGGTAGTGGTAGTGATTGCCGCCGAGGTTGAAAGCACTGTAGCCAGTGTTGTCATAATTTTCTTTCTATAGGCTGATCGGAACTAGAGAGAATTTTGCCACAGCTATAAACAAGGTGTCATTAACACGCCGACGATGTTACATAAAAAACTGGTTCGTGGGAGCTGGTCGCGGTGTTAAGCGTGCCCCGGAGTTGAAACCGGTCCACAGCCACGCGCCGACAGTTCCGGACAGGTGGCCCTGCGCGGCTCCCGCAACAGGGACGCCAGCGGCGCTGAAAGGCGCGACCTTACCGCTGACCAGGTTGATTTGATTCGGTCCGGGCATTAGTTGAGTCCTTGCACAATGAATTGGTGAAGCGTAATCGTGTTTGACGCCGACGACGCCGAGCAGGCCACGTTGAGGTTGAGATACTGCGCGATAGACGTGTCGACGGTGGCTGTTGTGCCGGGTGATGCGCCACCGCCGTAGATGGGGTTAATGGCCGCGGCGAGACCATTGGAGCGCACTGAGCCGATGCCTCGGATGGTGCTGTTTGCACCGGCGGCACCCATCGCGGTGAGAATGATGTCGGCTTCGATTTCCCAGAAAGCGTTCGCCGCACCAGACGTTGTGGTCAGTGCAGCTGTACCCAGCAGTAGCGGCGTGGTCGTGATGTTGCCCGACGTACCTCCACGCAAGGTGAAGGTGTAGGTCGGCGTGGCCGTTGACGAAAGGATGCCACGCGCCGTGACACGAATGCCACGGCCGATTTGCGACTGGTTGGGTAGCCAGAAATCGGGAGGAAGGTGGGGGATAACCCCCATCGTCGCTGTGGTATTTAGCTGGGCCTCTGTCGTGAACGTCGCTAGCGTTGCGCCTATTGCCGTTGAGGCGTAGATGGTTTCCGTAACTGTACCGCTTACAAAACTCATTAAAATTACCTTCCTAGTATCCGTTTATATCTGCGGCCATGAGAACCCAGCCGGAAATGTCGACGTCGTACACGAACTTTAGGGTCATCTTACGTCCCGCCGACGTGACGTTGGGCAATCCCGCCACGCCAGAAGAAACAAAGTCAATGGAACCTGGCGTGTACCAGGAGAGGTTTTGCGCCGTCCCGTTGTCCTTGATGGTGATGGTCAACTCGTCGCGGTCCACCGGGGTGCCGCTGATCGTCCAGCTAGTGATTCCCGTCGCCAGCGCGGTCACCTTGTAAGTGTCGTAGTTATCGGTAGAAAAGGTCGGATTTGCAGTACTTGCAACGCTGCCAACGCGACGAGTGACGCGCTTATTGGTCAGCGTTTGTGTGTTGGTTATGGTTGTGACGGTGTCGCTGGTACTTGGGAAATTAAAACTAGTTCCATCTACACCTGAGAGCGTCAAGCTGTTATTGACCGTGAAGGTTTTTCCTGTAACGACTACCGGAACTAAAACAGATTGGACCACCTTCCAGTATTTACTTCCGGAACTTGTCGGCTGGACAACCTGGAGCGTTCGCTTTTCTCCGGGCTGCCAAATAGCTAAGGAAATAGTTGAATCATCGAAGGTGTCTCCGGTGTATCCCGGTGGCGTGGCCGACGTTCCCGAGCCAATGTCGGTGTAGGTTACCGTCGAACCGGAAGTAATCGTGGTGACGAGGATGTTCTCACCGCCGCCTGTCGTACCACGATAGATTTTGTACCCCGTAGCGCCGGTCACGGCGGTCCAGGTTAGTGATGCCGACGCAGTGGTACCCGTCAGCGTGGCGCTAACTTCATTAGAATTAGCGCTTTCATTAGTGTTAACTGCGGTGATAACCCAATAGTAAGAACCAGCAGTGAGGGTACCGCCAGTGGTGGAACCTGTCACGGCCAAGCCGGTGGGCGCGGCAATGGGTGGCGGAAAACACGAAAAGGTGACTGAGTTTGTCGTGGTGTCGGCGTAATTCTTTTCAACGACCAGGGTTGCCCCGACGTTGAGGTTGACCAACTGCGGCAGGGTTGGGTTGAGTACACTCGAACTGGCGTTGTAGCTATTGATTGTACCCACGGCTGGGGTTGCCGCAGTAGTGTAAGCGGCGGCATTGACTGCTAGGACGGTGGCGAGTGTGGTCACGATCCTGCGAACTCTGTCGAGTAGGGGGGATTGTTGTAGGGACCGTTTGGTCCGTTGTAAAAATTCAAGCTGAGCATTTTTCCGGTGGAATCTGTTCCTATCACGATCCAGTCACCCGTAGTACACATGGACTGTCTACCGTTTGGGTCCGTGACTGTGATCGTCCAATGAAAACCATTGACGTCTTTTCCGACCGTAGAGGTTCCGCTGAGGATCAATTCCGCCGCCACGGCATCCTCGAGGGCTTTCGAGATTTCAACACCCTGATCAGTGCCAGATATTTGAATAGCCCAATAACTGAGGGCAGAGGCTGGTGTCGCCGTAATAAATCCGCTGATGGGAGCAGTCATGCGTTAATCCCGCCTTTCCGGAGTAATCATACAATCTCAGCTCAAGACTCCGCAGTTCATCAGGCTAACGGTAAACACGGTGTTTTGACCGGTAGTGTCCGAGTTGTAAATGTAGGCGTTGGGAGAGCCCGAAAACATTACGGCCGGGGTCACGGTATGACCAGCAGCTAGATACTGTATGTACGTCTGTTGAAGGGGAGGAACTGCACCGGTCACCCACTGCTGCAAATTCGCCGCCTGGTTCGACCAGCTCCCGTTATGCAGAAAACCCACGCCTAACTGCTGATTTGAGATGGTATCAACCTGCAGACAAACCGAAATTGCATACCACCCGGAGACTCCGACGGTCAGGGTGTTGGTTGCGGAATTCCATAAACTAACTGCAGGCGAGCTGGCTGTGGCGGGTGTATAGAAATCCGGTGTTTGAAAGTTCACTGTGTCGAACCACGACGCGGGAAGAATGTAATACGTCCAGCTTCCGGTGGTGTACGGTCCCGTGAGCGGAGTATTCGATGTCGGGTCCGCCGTTTTGCAAACTTGAAATCCGCTACCGACAGCGGCCGGCGCTGCATTGTCCTGGGCCGACCATGAGCTAAGTGTCGGCGGATAATAGGTACTGGTAGAAGTTCCGAGGTTGGATGTTGACGGACCCGACACAAGGACGCTACTCGCGTAAGTATATGTGGTTTCGGTGGTAGTAAGTGTTTCATGAACGCTCGCCTGGCCGAATCCCGTTAATCGATATTGGCTACCGAAAATACTACGAGGATAGGTATCTGTTGCCGCAACAACCGTAGACCCATTGCACAGTAACGAAAACTCGTAAACCCCCGGCGATGAACCCGCCGATCCCACAAGTGGATTTCCAAGAACTAGTTCGTAAGTGGAATTGATAACAGCCGTGTGCGCAGAGGTTGCCAACGTAAACTGCGCCCCGTTAGCAATCACTCCAATCAATGCCGAACCGTGTCCAATCTGAGCATAAACGCATGACTCCAAAGCGCCAGTCCCATTCGGTGTACCCAATCGCCCCACGAGGTAAACAAAACCAGCCAGGGGAACCGACCCGTAGGGCAAATTACCAGAACTATTAACCTGATTCAGATTAGATAACTGCATCGACACCACCTGGTAATCTGTTCCGGTAGGTGTCGAAATGTACGCCAGCTCTTGAGACAGATTTGCCGAGTAGTAGTAATCGTAATAATAGTAGGTGGTTTCAAAGGCGTTGACGGGATAACTTCCCGTTCCCGACTGCCCAGATGACGACTGCCATACCGTTGAAGAAACAGCGGTCCCTGTCCAACCAGCCACACCATTGTAAACACTTATATTCGGCTCAAAGTACGCCGAATTTCCGTTTCCCGGGAACGCCGCAGGTGGCGAAAACCCCGCCGTCGCGAGCGACTCTGTAGCTCCAGAAAAATTAATATACTCGGATAATCCCTGCGCTCCACTGGTAGCTGACACCGAAGATTTTTTCAACGCCTGGTTTACAGATAATACGTTCAGCCCAGCAATGCCGCCTAGTTGGTTGGTATTCTGCGCCAAATTCTGCACATGAACATTCACCTGCTGCGAAAGTAATGCGCTAGGCGAAAATCCACTTAACGGAGAACCGCCTCCGAAAGCCTGGATCAGCCCATTAAGATGATTAGATACGGCTGAACCAAACTCGGTAACGGCAGTTTGTGCGCCACCGTAGGCATTAGCCGCAATATCTTCAAGGCCACGAAGCGCCTGCTTCGCTTCCGATAGGCCCGACGTACCGGCTTGTATCACGGTTCCATCGAAGCGGTTTACCGCTCCTTCAAAAGCGGTGGCAGTACCATCAGCCCAGTCATTAAAGGTGACAGCTCCTTGCGCCAGGGCGTGACCGGTATTAACCACTACTGGGTTATTCGCAACACCATTGGCGAAATCAGTAATCTGACTGATCGCGATCTGAGCAGCCGAAACAATCGAAGAAACAGCCGAAGACCAGTCACTGATCGCCGTGTGGGCAAACGTTCCCGCGGCGCTAATATTCTGCAACAACGTCGAAAG
>Ga0007870_1000036_pt1 | contig 60501 bp, 59 predicted proteins | sample CryBogCBH04Jul08_FD_71207 | JGI IMG/M metagenome (GOLD analysis project Ga0007870, IMG submission 71207) | Freshwater microbial communities from Crystal Bog, Wisconsin, USA - CBH04Jul08 | ecosystem: Environmental > Aquatic > Freshwater > Lake | place: Crystal Bog, Wisconsin, USA | collected...
ACCTAGTATCATGGGTGGATTTGTAGCCAATGCCCAATCAGCAATTGTACCATTAGCCTTATATGCTGTTTATCATACTATGATTCCAAAGACAGGTACTGCCAAGCTCGGCGGTCTCTTAAAGAACATAACGCGTAAAAACCGTCGTAACATGCGTAAGTAAAACTCTAGCCGGTCTTAGTTCCGGACTTAGATAATTGATTTTCAAGTGCGTTTAATTGTGCTAGCAGCCCATCTAAACGCATACACACAACTTTTATTCATACGATGGACAGCAAGTTAGATTATGTCTTTTATGCCCGAACGGTCAAAGCCTCGCCTGTCCGTACATTAGTTGATGCCGTAAAGGATATATTAACTGAAGTAAATCTTGAAGTTGATGCAAATGGTATCAAGATTATGGCTATGGATGGTACACATACAATTTTAGTTCATATGCGACTATACGCCGATCGTTTTGATGAATTTCACTGTACACAAAAGTGTATTTTGGGTGTAGACTTCGTCAATCTTAACAAGATGGTAAAGCAAATCAAGAATGATGACTCATTGTTATTGTTTATGGAGAAATCCAATACATCACGTTTGGGTATTCGTATCATGAATGGTGAAAAGCAAATGGTTACAACTAAATACTTGAATCTTATGGAACTTGATATTAAACCTATTGAAATTCCACCTGTACACTTTCCTTCAGTTATTACAATGCCATCGCTAGATTTCCAAAACATTGTCAAGGATTTGATTCAACTTGGCGATAAGGTTGAAATTAAGTCTGCTGAAAGCGAACTATCGTTTCGTTTGGAAGGGGGCGAATTTGGTTCTCAGGAAACCATTTGCCTTATGCCCAAACCCCAAAAGGAAATCGTACAAGGCTATTTCCTTCTTAAACCACTAGCCTTATTTACAAAGTGTACAGGTATGAGTACAGATATTATGATTTACCTCAAGAACAACTATCCAATTATTATTGAATATTCTGTAGCAGGTCTTGGTGAAATTAAACTTGCCTTAGCCCCCAGTACACGTTCTGAAGTCTCTGGCTCTGCAGCAGGTATTTCTCACGCGTAATCACATTTACAAAAATTGAAGCACATAGTGTAACAAAAGTGATTATTGCTCCTAGCGTTTAATCTTATTTACAAATTCCTTTTCCAACCTTATAAAATGTCAGCCTCCGTTTCATCTTCCGCTGGTGCTTTTCCGTCTGGGTCGTGGACACTGTATTTCCATGACCCAGCCGATACCACGTGGACTCCCGAATCTTACAAGAAGATTGGGTCGTTCAGTGATTTCAATAGCTTTTGGGGAACACTTAAGACCATTGATTCTGAACGTTTCCTTGCAGGTATGTTCTTCTTTATGAAAGATCCTTTCCTGCCGCTATGGGAGCACCGCTCGAACATCCATGGCGGTTCATACTGTATTAAAGTTCCCGAGGCCACAGCCTTTGATACATTTCAACAGTATGCCGCCGCTGCTATTCTTAATCTTGTAAGCAAGGAAGAAAAGAATAATATTGTGGGTGTAACGATTAGCCCCAAGAAGGGTTTCCATATTATGAAAGTATGGAACCTAACTTGTAAATTATATAATCTTCCTACTGATATTAATATTTATGGTGCTGGGTTGAAGGCTGCTGATGTACTTTACCGTCCTCATGTAGACCAAAAGATGTAATATGCTTATTATAAAAAATATACGAAAACAAAAACAAAAAATTTTTTCGTATTTTATTTGTTCATAATAGGGAATTATGGAGCCTGAAGAATTATTTGCTGATGAAGCACAACTAGCACGTGCTACAAAGGCAGTTATTAAATCTGTTTTTCTACAGGGAAATAAAACTATTTTATTACCAGTGAGTCTACGTTCAAAATCTGAGGCAGATCCATATTGGACAACACCAGATGGACAAAAAGAACTAGAACAATTTGTTATAGAACCCAGCAAATTATTAGATGATTTAACACCCTTAGTCACAAGTTGTCTTGGTCAAGAAACTGTTGCCTGTCTTAAAAGTAATTACTCTCAGGTACGTGACTTCTTTGAACGCTCCTCCCCAATAACACAGTGTGATAATGTTATTGGAAAGGCAGCAGGTCAAAATTGTTGGATATGTGGTGGCCTTGTTCAAATAGGAGTCGATAATGGATTACAACCTGAATGCGAACATGTATTTCCTATAGCACAAGCACTTGTTTTTACTGGATTGTATGAAAGTAATTTTTTTGATAGTCTAAGTGATAGTGTCTCACATCCTTATAAAAAGGGTTTACAAATGGAGTATCGTTGGGCTCACAGAATTTGTAATCAAGTTAAAAATGATAGTCATTTTATAGCACTTAATGATGGTATATTTTCAATTGATAACTCTAAAATAAATACATTTCTAAGTAAAATTACAAATACAACAAAATTTGGAGGAGGTAAGAATTTATGTCGTTATTTAGGAAATGGAAATGTGAAAGTAGGAATTGATAAATTATATGCACGTATAAATGATATTAAAAATACATGCCAGCCCATTATTAATGTTATAACACATTTAGGTATAAGTCCACGCCAACATGCTATATCAACCGTAATGTATTTAAAAGAATATTTAGCAACTGAGCCTAATTGTTCAAAAGAAGAGGTTATTGCTTCTATTATTCCTATGATATCAGTCGGTAAACTAAGTGTAGTCACCATAAAAGAAGCAAATGCTATTGTAGAATATGGTATAAGATTATATAATATACCTCTAAGCAATCTTATCGTTGGTAAATATTTACAACTTTTGATGAATACACTCAGACAAAAAGGTATAATTGCAACTGAACGAGCTCTTTTAAAAGAACAAGTAGGACTCGTTGAACAACAAAATAATATCGATATTAAACATGATATGGAAACTATAATTCCTGCTATAAGAAAAAAACTAGTGGCCTATATATCTAGTTATAATTCTGGAAGCAATGTATGGTCAAGATTCCAAGTCCTTTCATCTCAGGTTATTTTTGCTTACATTATTGTTCAAACACTTACAATGTTTCGTGAACGCTTTCATAAAATTTTTATGACAAGATTTACACCTGAACAGGTTACACTTTTATTAGAACCAACTAATGATCCTATATTTATCGAATTTGTAGAAAAATTATTTATAGAAAAAATGGCAAAAATTCTACCTATTTTATTAAAAAAACCTATAGATGAAGGTGTAGATGGATACACAATACAAAAAATGGCAAGTGAATCGCTTACAATTTTAAATGCTATTTTAAATCAACCTATAGATAATTTTCAATTTCCTACTTGGTTTCAAACAGGTGGAGGAAATAAACGAGCACTTGTTAAGTTTATGTCTAAAAATTCTCCTAAAAATATTACAAAAAAATTACGTAAACACCATTGAATATATATAAATATATAAGTTTTCTATATGTGTATAGATAACTTATATATACTATTCTATATATTTATAGTGTGTTTGAAAATTCTTCGCCATCACTTGTTGTTGACTTGATTGTAGCACCACCATTAAAGATTGGTACATAACGACAATGCACATAGGACCATAATACTGCTAGTTGCTGTACATCAAGGTCAGGAACCGGATTTGCACGCACCTCACCAAGCCAGTCTGACATATCAATTGTACCTATATCAGCATGAATCACCTGAAGAGCTACATAGGGCAGACGTTTGAAACGTCCATCTGGATTTGTATTAGAAGCCAATGTAATACGTTGGGTAGTTGGATCATAGATATAGGCACGCTGAAAGACAGAATCAGGCAATACAACTGTTGTTGGAAGCACTTGATTGTCCGCAAGCAAATAATATGATTGTGGTTCAGGTCCTAATTTCTTACGAGCATAGGATGTTGCTATTGTTAAATATTCTTTTACGAGTACTGAAATTTGCTCGTAATAGGCTAATGCTTGTAACATCATGGTTTACATTTGGATAGTTTTTGGATGTTTAAGTCAACGACGGCAGCAACTAGATTCATCATCGTCTGAACAGGATTCGTTTCCACATTCATCAACATATATATCTTTGATAGCTTTTCCACTACGAGCACGGTCATAAACTAATACAGCCAGGAAAAAAATAAAAAAAATCATGGGTATAATATATAAGGCATAAGCAACAATTTCTAATTTTGCGGCACATAACAAATATAAAAGAAGTGTGCCGACAATTGTAATTGCTAAATGACTTAATAAACGCTTGAATTTACCCATATACATATCAAATAAGACGACAGCTGCCATAAGAATTGGAAAAAACGCAGCCGGAGGACATAAAGCTGCCCATTTACGATTAAATGTATTAGCGTTCATATCTAGAACGGTATAAGTTTTTTGTTTACATATAAGCCAAGAAGAGCACCGGCACTACCATCTTCCTCAATATCATAAAGATTATTTGTTTCTTTACCAAGAAGATAGTCTCGTTTATTTTTACCACGACCAATGGTAATTTTTGTTGTTTCTTCTTCTTCTGGCATTTCAGATTCTTGGGTGGTAATTGAAGGTGTATCTGATACATTGTCTATTGCTTCCTCATGAGTTTCCTCTTCAATATCTTCATCGATATTTATAGGATGAATTGTATTTTGTGGCTCTACGACCTGCACAATCTTTGCCTCAGATGGCATTTTCTCCACTACGACAGTTTGATGTTGTTCTTCTTCTGGATAAATAACTAGCCGCGGAGACATACCACGTGGACTTGTTGGTTGAGGTTCAAAGAAATCTGGTGTAGTTTCTGGTTTTGCTAAAAGTGCTTGTGTAAGTGTGTCGCCTACCTGAGCAGACATTGTAGCAACTGAGGCTTTTGCTGCATCCTTAGCTTCTAACATATTGAGTGTCTGGTTCAAATAACTATCAAATTGATCTGGAACTTTTTCAAATTCATTTCGAAATGAAAGCATCATAAGTCTAACTACAGTACTTACTGAATCTTTGAACGCATGGAGTGATTCACTCTGTGAGTTCATAGTATGTGTGATTTAATGTGTGTGGCATTAAGATTGTTTTGGTCAATTTTTGTATGATTATGCGGTAGATACCTGTTGAATTTGCATGGCCCATTCTACAGTTGATTCTCGTGATTGACGTGGTTGTGTACGACGTAATCGTAGACCCTGAGCACCTGGAGCATTAAACTTATGTTGAATATCATTACGAATAAAAACATTCTTGAGATTCTGGTCATAAAAGTCGATTGGTTTTGTATCCATAGTCTGAATAATACTAACAATTGGTGGTGTTAAAACATCAATGCGTAATCGTTTTTCATGTAATACAGCACGATATTCTGAAATATCCATACTACCACCAAACATACGTAGTACTTCACGTGGTGGAGCAGGACGAACACCACGAGGACTGCCTGCTGGAATTTCAGCATCATCAGCATAAAGACTATTGAGTAAAGCATAACGCTCCCATTGAGCGTGGTTATCAATACGTTCCTTAAACAGATAAGCAGTACAGCATTCAGGACTACAAAAATTACCATACATATACCATGTCTCGTCTAAGATATGACTTGGAATAGCAAAGGGTGGTGATTGAAAACTATGGCAACACCAAAAACATGCTATATCGGTTTTGTCTGGTAAACGCTGGTAACGATTTGAATCCTGAAATAATACCATGAGTTTCTCGGAATAATGACTGGGTAACTTACATTTAGTTTCTGGTTGCTGCTGTAGCCGATGTTGAGTCTGGTCTGCCTGTCGTGTACTGTCACCTGTTACACCTGTACCTTCTTGTACACCATCAAGGTATGACATTTCCTGTGTACCTTTATCATATGGTAATGGAACATCTGGAACCGTAGGGTCATACTTAAGAAGATTAGATGCGTCAAAGTTTAATGATGCGGTTGTTACCGGAATATGAGCAATCAATGGACGTTGTTCAGATAAGAAACTGCCAGTAATTCCTGATGGAGTTACTATAGCTACAACTGGTGGTGTCTTCTTAGCTCGTGTCTTCTTTTCTTTTACAGGAGTAGCTACTGTTTCAATCACATTTGCGACCGGTTCAGTAGGTGTTGGTTCTGCTGCTGGTACGGGTGCTGGTGCGGCTGCTGCTTTTTTACCACGACGACTAGAACTCATTTTAGTTTGGTGAAGCGTTGATGGGTTTAGATACTAGCATTCTTTTAGGGGTTTTAAAAATCACTAACTTTATTAAGGATGGGTTCAACTCGTAAAAAGACTCGTATTTCAAGACTTGCTCAATGTATTCGTAAAACATCGGCAACAGTGAAATTAAGTCGTAAACATATGCCTAATGCTATTACATTTACTAAAGAAGATATACGCCCCGAACATGCGGCAAAGTTTTCTGCATTAATTGAACAAATCAAGATCTTGGATGCTAAAGATATTAAAGAACATGGAACAATGTTTAAACATTTTGTCTTTTCAGATATTCGTGAATCAGCATATGGTATTAAAGCTTTAACTGCCTATATGATTGCCGCTGGCTTTGAGTTTTCTATGAAGAAACAGCCTAAGACAATGATGCGTAAAGGACAACTTGTTGAAACAAAAAATGGTGAAACCGTATATGTTCAAGGTACAGCGGTTGAAGGTGGTTCTATGCGTTTTGCATGTCTACAATCATTACCCTTTTGGAAAAATGCATTAAGCACCACTACAAAAAAAGCAATTCTAGGTGCATTTAATGCTCGTCCTGATAACGTACATGGCGAACACTTACGTATTATATTATTAGACTCCAAATACAAAGAAGGTATTGACTTGTTTGATGTAAAATATGTCCATTTATTGGAACCACCAATTGCGACAAGTGATTTAAAACAAGCTGTTGGTCGTGCAACACGTTTTTGTGGACAACGCGGATTACCTTTTATTCCTCGTCGCGGTTGGCCACTAGAGGTTTTTACTTACAGAACTGAACTTCCTAATCGAATGCCATTTGTATACGGACATGGACAAAAGGTTGATGCCCATGACCTTTTAATGAAGGAATCTGGACTTGATTTAGCTCTTCTTGAACTCACAAAAGAACTAACTGTCTTAGCCATTACAACAGCGGTTGATTATGATTTGAATTATAAGATTAATAATTTTGATATTGAATCAGAACTTTTAGAATCACCAAGTCTAGACCGTGTTGAAATTGTTGAAGTCGATGAGTCTTTACCTTTTAAAGGAGGTGAACGTGTAGTAGAAATTCATAGCGTAAATGATATTACACCACAACTATTGACAAAATGTTTAAAACGTAAGACAAAATTATATCCTTATTCACGTCCTATGATGGCCTATATTGCTAAACAATTAAAGATGAAGGCTCCAAAAGACGCAAAACGTGAATGGTATTGTAATCAACTCAAAAGTCATCCTGACTATTTGAAAGCATTATTAGACGCTCCAAAAGCAGTACCTCGTAAACGCACTATGATTGGTTCATTAGATGTAGAAGACGCATTATCGGTTCGTAATCTCCGTAAATCACCGATTGCGTCTATGAATATCGAAGAAAGTTTAGCACAGGTTCGTCAGTTATTTGCTACCCCTAAACCTCTTTCCGTTGTTACTCAAAAGAGCATTATGAAAAGTACACAACGTCTTGCTGATTTGTATGATTTACCATTTGATAAATTTCAAGCAGGTATACGAGCCATGTATGATACTTACAAATGGGCATCACCTGTTGTTAAAAGTGGATGTGAATCCAAAACTATAAATCCACCTGGAACCGCTGTATCTTTCACAAAAACTCAAGATTTTGTACGACACTATCTTACACCTGAATCACCGTTTAAAGGATTATTAGCTTGGCATTCTGTTGGTACAGGTAAAACTTGTATGGCTGTTGCGGCGGCAACATCATATTTCGAACAGGCTGGATATACTATTTTATGGGTTACTCGCAATGCTTTAATGGCAGATGTATATAAGAATATTTTTGGTTCTGTATGTTCTATTCCTATTATAAATGAACTATCAAAAGGATATAAATTACCTGTTGAATTTGAAGCACAGAAAAAACTACTAAGCCGTATGTGGCTTAAGCCAATTTCATATAAAATGTTTCAAAATGCTCTTGAAAAGAAAAATGATTTAGGACGTACGCTATGGGCAAATAGTCCTTCCGATCCTATCAAAAAGACATTTTTGATTATGGATGAAATTCATAAACTTCGTGATGGAGACTTAGGTCCAGCCGAAGCAGCTGATTTTAATGCTATACAACAGTTTATTCACATGTCGTATAAAGTAAGTGGTGATGAATCTGTTCGACCACTACTTATGACTGCAACACCCATTACAGATACACCCGTTGAACTCTTTGATATTTTAAATACTCTTATTGCCAAACCTAATCGCCGTCTAATGCCATTTGATGAATTCCGCACAAGTTACGCTGATGAATCTGGACAATTAACTCCGGCGGGACGTGATTATTTTCAGGATCGTGTTAAAGGATTAATATCTTATTTAAATCGTGAATATGACCCAACTACTTTTGCTCAACCCAAATTTCATATTGTTCGTGTAGGATTACGTGATATACCTGTACCAACAATTGGAGATTTAGTTGACGAGTATAGACCAGCCATAAATATAGTCAAGGGGTGTGATTCTATTCAACAAGAATGGGATGATGCCATTATGAAGTTAGACTCTAATAAGAATAGTACTGCTAAAGAACTAATGGCAAAACGTAAGATGCTTGATAAAACTTACAAGGCTCAATTACGTTCATGTATGACGTTGACACGCAAGGCCGGTATGGAGATGAAGAAAAAGGCCAAACGCTGGTATACCCAAATGCGTCGTACATTCAAGATGGAACGCCAAACTACACAATTAGGTGCTCTTGAGCAATGTTATGGAAAAGCCGGTGTAGCCTATCCAGACTTTGATGACTTTTATGCCGAATTAGAACGACACAAACATGGAGACCGCAATTTTAATAGTGTAGGTGCGGTAAAAACACCTATTATCTGATTTGGTGTCGGGTCTAAAGTAAATCACTCTTCTGAACCGTAAGGATGGCCTCGGTTTGGACCGAAAAATATCGCCCAAAGACTTTGGCTGATATTAAAGGACATAGACGAATAAAACAGTTATTTGAGCGTGCTGTTGTAAATGGTTGTGTATCATTTCCACCTGTTATTTTATATGGTCCACCTGGAACTGGTAAAACATCCATTGCCTTAGCGTTGGCTCAGGAAGCTTATCCTGATATATCTCCCACTATCAGTACATTATACTTGAACGCATCCGATGAACGTAGTATTGAAGTGATTCGTGAACGTATATTACAGTTTACCCAGACATTATGGCCAGGAGTACTACGTAAATTTGTCATCTTTGATGAAGTGGAAACAATGACTGAACCTGCTCAAGCCTCACTGCGAGCACTTTTAGATGATGTAGACCGCGAAGGACATAATACATCTCCATTATTTGTTTTTTTATGTAATTCATTATATCGTGTACATCCAGCTATACGTTCTCGATGTGTTGCATTATTTTGTGGTCATGTGCCTATTGTACATGTTCGTGATACATTGACCTCGATACAATTAGCAGAAGGAGTAGAATCCGAAGATGTCAAAGTACCATCCGAATTAACATTTAAAATACAACGCGGTGATTTACGCTCCTTTGTCGCTGCTGTTCAGTTTGGACGTGATTTAAATCCTTGGGATAACTGGTTTCGACGACTTGAAGCAACAGGTATGAAAGGTGGTGAGTCATCTGTATTTGTATGGGAAGATGGACTACGACGATTACCATTTTGTATCTTAATTCGTCATGTATTTTTATGGATGAATGAAAAAAAGTTAATGGATGGACCGGCGGCAGCTGCGTTTGTCGAGCGATGCTTAGAAGTTCAAGATGCTCCTGTTGCCACTGTTTTAGCGGTTATTCCGAATGTATGGGAGAAACTCTTTTCTAAAAATTAAGGTGGCCTACAAAATTGAACCCAGGGTGGGGTCTTGCCTCTGTGACCAGATACAATATGGCCACAGCAGCACAATACAAAAAACATACTCATCGTGAGCATATTCTTGAACTTCCTGATACTTATATTGGTTCCGTAGATACCAGTGTAGAGCATCGATGGATTTGGGATACAGAATCTAGCCAAATGGTTTGGCGTTCTGTTCGCTTCTGTCCTGGTTTCCTTAAGATCTTTGATGAAATTCTTGTGAATGCCTTGGATCACCGTGTACGTCAAGCAGGGCGTATTGCGGCCGGCGTGGCTGATGCCGTAGGAGTTAAGCATATTGATGTGACACTCACAGATACCAAGATTACACTTCGAAATGACGGTGATGGTATTCCTGTTGAATCGCATCCTGAAACTGGACTATGGGCTCCTGAGCTTATCTTTGGTAATCTTTTGACCTCGTCCAACTACGATAAGGAAGAAGAGAAGACCGTTGGTGGTAAGAACGGTTATGGTGCCAAGCTCACAAATATCTTTAGTAAAGACTTTACTATTGAAACAGTGGATCACCGCCACAAGAAGAAGTATGTACAAACCTGGGCGTCGAACATGTCAGTGATTGGTAAGCCTAAGATTTCTGCGTCGACCACAAAGCCTTATACTGAAATTTCATTTACACCAGATTTGGGACGATTTATGTGGGGGTTGGATACGGTACCCACTGTTATTCCTGCTGATATGCTAGCACTTTTGGCCACACGTGTTGTTGATGCTGCTGCCTGTGCGGGTAAGGAATGCCGTGTAACGCTCAATGGAACCGTAGTGGCTACAAATACTTTTATGAAGTATATTGGATTATACTTGTCTGAAAAAGCCGATTCTGAGACTGGGTCTGTTGATGGTGCAGCTCCTGTAGGTGTGCCGGCAAATAGTAAGCGAATTGCCTATGAATCGGCTGGAGTTCGCTGGGAAATTGGTGCGATTTTGACGCGTGACCTACATGGTGATACACCACCTGATGAGCGTCATATGTCCTTTGTCAATGGTATTGCCACTCGCCGTGGAGGTAAGCATGTTGAATATGTAACAAAGCAGGTGCTTACGGCATTTTGTGAAGTTGCCAAGAAAAAGGCTCGTATTGATGTAACTCCAGCATTGCTCAAGGATTCTGTAGTCTGGTTCATTAACTCTACAATTGTGAATCCCTCCTTTGATACACAAACAAAAGAAACCCTTACAACTCCGTCATCCAAGTTTGGCTCATTGCCTGAAATTTCACCTAAGTTTTGCGACCAATTAGTTAAGATTGGATTGCTCACTGAAGCTCAGAGTTTACTAGAAGCCAAGACAGCACGTGATGCCAAACGTACAGATGGTCGTAAAAAGACAATTGTACGTGGTATTCCTAAACTGGATGACGCAACCTGGGCTGGTACGGCTCGTTCTGGTGAATGTACATTAATCCTTACGGAGGGAGATTCAGCTAAGACAACGGCAATTTCTGGATTGAAGGTTGTTGGTCGCGAGGCCTATGGTGTATTTCCACTCAAGGGTAAGATTCTTAACGTCAAAGATATTTCAGCTGAGAAAAAGACGAAAAACCAGGAACTAACCTATATTAAGCAAATTTTGGGTCTAGAAGCAGGCAAGGTTTATACGGATGTCAAACAACTTCGTTATGGCCGTGTCATGATTATGACTGATCAAGATGTAGATGGTTCACATATTAAAGGTCTACTCATGAACTTATTTCACACTGAATGGCCATCATTGCTACGTTTAGGATTTCTATGTTGTCTTATGACACCACTTCTAAAAGCTACAAAGGGCTCACAAACACTCTGCTTTTATTCTGAATCAGAATATGAAGCCTGGAAAACTGGACTTGGCGAAGCTGGATTACGTGGTTGGAACACGAAATATTATAAGGGTTTGGGTACATCTACAGCAGCTGAAGCCCGCGACTACTTTAGTACTATGAATACAGTTGAATACATTTGGGACGGTTCGTCTGATGCCTCTATTGACTTAGCCTTCAATAAGAAACGTGCTGATGACCGTAAAACATGGTTAAGTTCATTTGACCGCAAGCGTCATCTTGAAGTTACGGCTGGCAATAGCAAAATTGGTTTTACTCGCTTTGTCAATGACGAACTCATTCACTTTAGCAATGAAGATAATATTCGTTCACTACCTCATGTTATGGATGGTCTCAAGCCATCTCAACGTAAAATTTTCTGGGCTGCTCTCAAACGTAATCTTGTATCAGAGATTCGTGTAGCCCAACTTGCTGGTTATGTTTCTGAAAAGGCAGCATATCATCATGGTGAAGCATCCCTCATTGGTGCGATTGTGGGTATGGCCCAAAACTTTGTTGGCTCCAACAATATTAATGTATTGGCTCCTAATGGACAATTTGGTACTCGTCTTATGGGTGGTCAAGATGCCGCTTCTGCCCGTTATATTCATACTGAACTCATGCCTATAGTACGAGCTCTTGTGAAAAAGGAAGATGATGCGATTTTGGCCTATACTACAGATGATGGAGTGCCATATGAGCCAGAGACATACTTGCCTGTAGTACCACTACTCCTTGTCAATGGTGCGTTGGGTATTGGTACTGGATTTAGTACAAACGTACTTCCCTATAATCCTACTGACTTGGTTGGTGCATTAAAGTGGCGTCTCAGCGGTGGATGTGCCGACCTTTCATCAGTCTCATTTACACCCTGGTGGTTTGGCTTTCGTGGAAAAGTTGTAGCCGGTGCTGATGCAAAGACCTGGATTACAAAGGGTCTATATGAATTTGTAGATGATGATACTGCAACTATTCGTATTAAAGAATTGCCTATTGGTTCATGGACACAAGATTACAAGGATTTCCTTGAGTCTATCCTCACGGAACAGGAAGAAGCTATGAACGCATGGAAGTCTGCTACAAAAAAGGCAGCCGGTGCCGAAAAGCCTCCTATGTATCTACGTGGTTATGAAGCCGCATACAATGATGTTGATGTAGACTTTGTATTACAAATGGAACCTGACTATTACCATGAAGCACGTGCGTATCCTGCGGACTTTGAATCACGATTCAAGATGACTACGCAGTTTAAGACAACAAATATGGTTGCCTTTGATGTTGATAACAAGATTCGTCGATTTGACTCTGTTGGTAAAATTCTTGAAACCTTCTATATACAGCGTCTAGCAGCATATGGCAAACGTAAGACACATGAAATTGGACGTATGGATACAGAAATTACAGAACTTGAAGCACGATTATGTTTCGTGAAAGCGGTAGTTGAAAAGCGACTTGTAATTGCGAATGCCGACGATGATGTACTATTGGCTGGACTACGTAGTTTAGGACTACCTCCCATTTCAGATGCTGGAGTAGATGCCGGTCTCAAAGGTTATGAATATCTATTGCGTATGCGAGTAGATAGACTCAAAGCTGCCGCAGTTGCTGAACTTGAGAAGGACGTTGCCGATGCGAAAGATAAACGTACACATCTAGCAGCTACATCTCCTGAAACATTATGGCTTACAGATTTGGATGGATTTGTTGATGCCTGGGAACAATATGTTTCATGGCGTAATGCGACTTATGTCAGTGCCGCTGTAGGGGTAGTTCAAAAGAAGAAGACTGTTCGCAAGGCTAAGGTTGCAAAAGCATAAACAATAATAGACTCTTATAAAATCTAGTATTGTATGATTAATTTTTATTCTGCCATTTCTTTTCGTAATGCTTCATATTTAACTCCATGAAATATGTCTGATATAACATCATATACATCGTCCCATTTATCTTCTAAGCGATATAAAATATCATCAAGTATAGTCTTATTTTTTATTTCAGATTTATATGAATTTAACCATAATAATACCATTTGATAAATATCTGCAACAGATACATCATTATACCATGCTTTTTGTATATCTTTAAAATATGATTTTACAGTTTTTTCTTCCATTCTAGTGTATAAGTCTAAAAAAATGGTTTAAATGGTAATGAACGTGTACCTGCTGAACTCAAACTGACTGGATGACTGAGTGGAACTGGAAGTGTACTTATATCTTTTGTATAGGTCTTATACATAGATACTTCAGCAAGTATTTTAGGCACACACCAGGCAATTACACGTTCGTTTAAATCTGTGATTTGTGCTGGAATATTAGTTGGTAAATTTTTACCATACCAAAGATATATAGCACGCATAACCATGAATAAATCATCAGATCCTACAGGATCTATTATTTCTCCTGATTTTTCATAGACCTGAGCACGAATACCATTTTGGCATATCTGAAAATTAGCTGCGGAAAAATACGCCTGGTTGAGGGGTGTAGCCTCCAAATTTCCCCGAATGCCTTCTTGTCCGGCATTTGATGGTGCTTTTGTAGCATAAGCAAAGCCTGGTAGTCGGGACGTATCCTTACCAGCCGATAAATTAACACGTCCTGGACTTTGTTGAACAGGTTCCATTTCTTCTAGGGACTTGGAATAATTTTTTCGTATTCCAATATATAAAATGTCCGTCACTCGTGAATTTTCCCAGGTTCCTTCCAACAAGCTCTATATTAACATTGGATCTGTTGCCTCCACAATCGTTGACTCCAATCTCTCTACCTGTGCATGGGTTACTGGTAAGTCTGCCTTAGCTAGTGCTGGTCAGGCCGTCTTCCGTGATATGGGAAAGACAGTCTACTTACCTGATCCAACTGTTGGCAATGCTAGCATCGGTGCTCAGTCTACTATCCTCCGCAAGGTTCAATGGGTACCATCTGGTGCTGCTGGTTCTTACGGCACAGGCTTCAGTGCTTCTACAACACCACAAACTGAGTATTACACAGGATACATCCAGCTCGGTGGTCAGACATATGGTGGTGGCAACGGTGTAGCCACAGCTGTAGCACGCCTCAACTAAACATTATACACATATTATAATCTGTGCGTTATTCTATTTGATATATCAATGATACATCAAATTGTAAAATATAAATGATTTGTTTTTTGTGATTCCTAAATAGAAGATATGTCCGGCAACGTCGTCGCTACAAAGGCTCTTGTCGATACACTAATGGGTATTGCCAAGTGGGTCTACATAATTGGTTCCATTATTTTGGTTTGCTACGCAGCCTATTTCTTATTTTCAAAGATGAATCGCCCAATTGCTGGCCTTTTAGTCTTTTTAGGAGGAGCTTTAGCAGCCCTCTTTTATTACGTAAAATGGTTCATGGGTAGTGATAAAAAGCCCGAACAAAATGCGGGTTTATGTCCTGATTTCTTGACCCCTGTTGCTCCCGGTTCTAGTGCTGGACGTCAGGGTCCTTCTGCGTCCAAGACAATTTACTGTATGGACTTTGTTGGAGTAAGTCGTAATGGTGCCTTAAAGGTTGCCGACCCAAATTCTGTACAAACACAGGTTCAGGACACAACTTGGTATAGTTTACCTATTAACACAGATAACTTTAATTCACCAGGTGGACTCTCTAATTTACAATCTCAGGTACAAGCCAAGGGTCTCACTTGGGTTGGCCTTTTCCCTGATATGTAAGGGGGTTAAAGCATGGAGTTATCTTAATTCGTAAGATGACTTCTATACATTCGGATCTTTTTTCTCAAATCGTTTCTTGGGCAAAAACACCGGCTCCACGCACACCATCGTCCTTATTTTTATATGGTCCACCTGGTATTGGTAAAACTACACTAGCTCGTGCTGCATTAGAAGCTGCTGATTATCGTGTAGTTGAATGGAACGCTTCGCAACATCGTCATAAAGCAGCCGTAGAAGAATCATTAATTCCATTATTAAACAGTCGTAATGTTGCGGATTTCTTTCGTCCTGAAGGTCCACGATTTTTAGGTGTAGTGCTTGATGAAATTGATGGTATGTCCGTCGGAGATAAAGGAGGTTTATCCGAACTTGTTCGTATATTAAAAGACTATAACGGTGAAAATGCTATCATATGTATTTCCAATGAATGGATGGAAAAGAAATTCCAACCTTTCCAAAAGATTTGCCAAACATTTTCAGTTACAGCACCTACTGAAAATGATGTATATGCCCTAATTTGTTCGCATATACCTAATTCATCACAAGATCTTCGTACATTAGCTCGTGATTTATTGGCAATTCATTCTGGAGATTTACGTAAAATTCTACAATCGTTACGTGAAATTAAAAAGGATATGACCGAAGGAAAACTAAATGTCTCACAGATTCGTGAAACAATTGAGGTAGGGTTAGCCGACGCACATGCCTTGGGCTCAAATCGTATTCGTAGGTCAGAAACAATTAAATCCGCAGTAGGACAACTGCTTCGTGGTAGTTTGGATATGACTGCCGAAGTACCATTAAACAATAACGATTTGAACTTAGCAGGTCTCCATTTACATGAATCGCTTCCCACATGGATTAAGAAGTATATTGGAAATACCAAGGATGGTTATGAAATGTACAAATCTACATTTGGAACAATTTTAGCTTCTGACCGTCTTGATTATTATACATTCTTTTTTCAACATTGGACATTATTTCCATTAACTTATCAGGCTAAACTACAATCTGTCAATCAAAAATTATTTAGTACTGGTGTATCTGAGGAAAATGCGTCGTCATGGAAAGATGATAATATGGAATATACTGCTGTTTTGTCAAAACAGTCTATGTTATACAATCAATTTCGTTATTTATGTGAAATGCGTGACTTATTTTCATCCGCAGATGTGAAGTTTGACGCTGGATTTGATTCAACATTTTGGAAAGCCAATTTATTTTTAGTTGCTGCTCAGGCTGAATTAGAAAAATCTGGTACACCTGGACACGGTAAAAAAATAGGTGCAGCATTATGGGAAAATACTGAATTTTGGCGACACATATTACCTAGATGGTTTCCAAGTGGCGATGCTAATCGTTTTATGCGTCTCTTACAAGCACTTGATGTACCTAAACCTGTGCCATTTTAAAGAATGGATTTTATACGCTTGATTGTATAATAGGTTCAGCGTCTTCTGATGATATATATGTCCATACAATATATATTAATCCTAATATACTTATTATTAAAATTAGAATGCCGCATACTATTGCTGTTACAATATTTGATGACACACCATAAATAAATAACAAATTTCCCATAATAAGACTTCCAACAGCTGTAATAAATATTGCTAATCGTTTATCCATACGAGTAAGACGATTAAATCCATACATCGTATGTTTATAGAATAAACGTAGAATGTGTATATTTATCAATTTTTATTAAGCAACTTGTGTATATGCCCATGTAAGCCAAGGTGTTAACAATTTTAAATCTTCTTTATTCACTGTAGCACCACACCATATACGTAATCCTGGTGGAGCATCACGATAACTTCCAATATCAAATGCTACATTTTCTTTTTCCAGTAAACTTGTGAATTCTTTAATTTTTGGCTTTGGTAAGTCAAGTTGTAAACATACAGATGTATTTGATCGCGATGTTTTATTTTTTGCTAAAAAAGTTATCCATGGATTATTATTTACAAACTCTGTGAGAACTTCAAGATTTTCATTTGTTTTATCCATTATACCTGCTTGACCACCTTGTGCTTCTACCCATTGTAGAGCATCTATATAATCTTCTACACATAACATACTTGGTGTATTGATTGTTTCACCCTCAAAAATCTCTTTCATAAGTTTGCCCTTTTTAGTTAAACGGAATATCTTTGGTAATGGATACGACGGATTATAAGATTCTAAACGCTCTATAGCACGTGGAGATAGTATAATCATACCGTGTGCACCCTCACCACCTAATACTTTTTGCCATGAATATGTTGTTACATCGCACTTCTGAAAGTCTACTGGTTGTGAAAAAACTGCTGAGGTGGCGTCGCACAAGGTTAATCCTGTACGATTTTGGTCTATCCAGTCTGCATTTGGTACCATAACACCACTTGTTGTGCCATTCCATGTAAATACAATATCATGATTTGAACTAGTTTTTGATAAATCAGGTAATTCACCATATGGTGCAGTGTGTTCTGTAACATCTTTTAGTTTGAGTTGCTTTGTAATATCTGTATGCCAACCTGCTCCAAACGATTCAAAATGTACACTATCTACAGGTTTGGGTCCTAAAAGATTCCATAATGCCATTTCAAAGGCTCCTGTATCACTTGCTGGTACAATACCACATAGATAATCTGATGGTAATTTTAGAATATCTCTTGTTTTTTTAATAGCAAATTTAAGTTGAATTTTTCCTATATTTGAACGATGACTTCGACCCACAACTGCCGCAGAAAGAGCATCTGGTGTCCATCCAGGACGTTTCTTTGTTGGACCTGACCCAAAATATGGACATGTTGGTCGTAATAAAGGTTTTGTAATAGACCCTAATATAACTCCTGAGCGTTTCATATATATTGGATTCATGTAAATAATATGTGAGTTCGACGGCTTAGAACCGGGTTAAAGTCCCGGTGTGGGACTATATATTTTTCAAAATGTGCGGTTTTTTATAAAAATTAATATCTCGGCCCTGATTGCGAAAGTGTCTACGGACTTTCTTCACAATTATAGCTGAGATATTGTGCGTTTATTACAAAAATATAATATCTCGACCCTAGTTGCGAAAGTGTCCGGCCTTCATGGTCTGGGGGGCGTGCTTTTTCGCAACTATCCCTCATAGTATAGTGGTTAATATTCAACCCTCTCACGGTTGCGACGTGGGTCCGATTCCCACTGGGGGAAATATGGTTAGTTTTATAAGTATATAATATATACATATCAAACAACAAAATTGACACAAAGTTTATTCTTAAAGGAATTCATACTATCCATTATGACTGATATTCAGATGTTTCCCCACTGCCGCCCACTTATTGGTCGTGATGTTTCCTTTTGTGGTTCATTCCAATCCTATGAGAACTGTGTTGAGTTTGCCAAGAAGCATGAGTACAATGTTCTTGTAAATCATAATGGCACAACTACTTATTCACTTGGTCGCATTGTTAAAGTCAGCGACCATGGTGAACTCAAGTTTGCTCTAGGTGATGCAGATGGTCGTGATTGTGATTGTATGATTACGGGCCGTGTAAAGCATCATTCTCCCAAGTTTGAATCCCGTGGCATTTGTAAGTCAAAACGTGCTTTGCTTGACGAAGTTGATAGCCGATTTGTACCTGTACCTGAAGGCGACCGTAATTATAATTTTACCGCATGGCGGATTGACTCATATAAGATGGTTACTATCCAATAAAACTAAATTTATCATGAAATCCTTTGAACGTAAACTTTTCCAATATATACTAACAATACTAATACTTTTAGTCATTGTTGGTATAATTATAATTAATCCATTACCAACAATATCAGTTTATATAATTATTCCTGGTATGTCTGGTATATTAATAGTATTATTCATTCATTTATTACGAAATTGTTATTTACATTATTATTGCAAACGAGTTATCAAAGCTCTTCATGTTGTTACTAATCTTATGCCAACACCTCCAATTGTAATTATACAAGGAAACAATTATCTTATTGGAACTCCTGTTGAACCACAGCCTAAACAGTCATATGTACCAATGTATGTTGCTAATGTAACTAAATAACAAAAATTGACAATTTATATTATTTTTAACAATAATGTGTGCCATTTATTTCTTTTAAATTTCCCAACTTTTCAATATGACTGAAACTCTTCGTGAACTTTCTATGTATCCTAATGAATTCCATCTTTTCCTTAATAGTGTTCGTCCTGGACCAGCCCGCGAGCGTGATGAGACTATGTTTCATACGTTGACATATAAGAACACCGATATGGGGAATTACGTCCCTACGATAATTAATGCCGAACTTCTAAGCCGTATAACACCTAAGGATGGTCATGTAGGTACAGTATCACCAGCCTTCTTCGAAAATGTTCGTGTTCTTCATGCAATTACAGGTGTAAAAAATGGTTATACTAATATTAAAGTAGCTCTTCAAAATCGTACTACAAAGAAGGTTGTTCTTCTCACATCTCACAATTCAGTACCAACTGATTATAAGCATGTACCTGCTATTGCTGATGGATGGTATGTTCTTAACTGTGATATGGTCGCATATGGTGGATTTTGGGAAGGAGTTAAACTTTCTTTGTAAGTAATACAATAAAAAATACAATATTACCGTGTATTTTTCAATTAAATATAAATATATATAGTTTACTCCATTGTTCCTGCTCCTCTACGCAACAAGACCTCTGGATAATCACTTTTACGACGAGGATTTAACATTACTAAATTTGGCCATTTTTTCATCATATAATCTACTGCTGTATGTTGTTTCTCAATACGTTTTGGATCCGTCTGCATACCACCTGGTTCCTTATAATATGCCGTTTTTGGTGAAACATAGTTAATACGAATTACTTTATGATCTCTATCCCATGCCATAAGTGTACGTATATAATCTTCCTTTTCACTCATTGGTAATTCTATGCCCTTCGGGTCCTTTGTTGCCGTCGGGTTTATAATTCCCCAAAAACTACCTATTATAAATTTCAAATCTTTGGTAACTGTCGGCTTCATAAAGAAACCATTTGGCACAGGATAAACACCCCATAATATAGCTCCTTCCTTTTCAGCCTCTTTAAAGCCCTTTTCAATTACTGCTGTTAAACTTTGTAAACGACGTATTTTACCATCATCTGTACGTTCAACAAAGCCTGTAATATCATCGTCCATCATAACTATTTTTTCGCCCTTTTTAGCAATATTATCAAGTATATAATTACGAACTTGTGCTAATCCTGGAACTCCTACAAGAATATGATTGCTATCCCAATTTGGCATAGCCATCTCATACTTATCTTTTTGTTCCTTATCGGCAACAACAATCCAAATCTTGTCATGTGGAATTTTGTAACTGTCAAGTGTAGCCAGTGTTTTCTTTTGGATTGTTTCTTCGCGATGATAGGATGGAATCATTATTCGCCAATCTCCTTTTGAAGCTACGGACTTATGTTTGCGTGTATATCTACCTCCTTCAGTCATTTTAGTCTGGATATATATTTTTCTTTTCATTTAGAAATGGAACCTCAACTATTGTTTTGGTATTTTATAGCAGCCGCTGCTGCTGCATTACCACCCGTTTTTATTAAATCTTATACATCCGATCAATATACGGGATGGTTGCTAGCGGCCGCTGTCTCCTATGCGGTTCTTATATTTTCATATGTTGTTGTATTACAAGATAAAAATATTACTATTGTATATCCTTTACTCAAAGTATTATCTATACTCATGGTTGTAAGTGCTGGTTTATTATTTTTTCCTAGCTCAATAACATGGACAACTATAGTTGGTATAATTTTAGGTATAATATCTGTATACTTATTATCACTCAAACTATAATTATTTGGTATTTTTAATTTTTTAATAGTTTATTGTTAATCTATTAAAATATTGCTAGACATTTAATTTTTACGTGTTTTACGACGAGATTTGCGATTTTTACGTGAATTTGCTGACATTAACTTTAATAATCCACGCACGGCCGCTTCATCCATAGCTTTATCTTCAACAGATATATCTGCTTCCATAATATGTTCTTTACCACAAAGTTTCATTTTGAATCCATGATATCCAATTTCTTTATCAATTAAATCTCCAAGATTTACATCTGTATCTTTATGATCTGCTTCATTGGATGCTAATCCTCGGCGTTGTAAACGAACCATAAACGTTGCATAATCTTCATCATCTACTGCTTCATCCCATGTCTTTGGAAATGGTTTAATATGTTTGTCTCTATATTTAATCTCGTCTGGAAGTGTAGCCAATGGTGGACCATGACATGTTGTACGAAATTCAAATCCATATTTGGGATAAAAAGCTAATACATTTGCCAAACTTGTTAATGTAATTGCTGAAAATCTCATAAGACTTGAATATTGAATAAAGTACTTTAATAATTCACTTCCGTTTGCTGCTGCACATATAACATCAAGATAGACACCGTCCTCATTTGGTCTAGCTAAAATGAATCCAACAGGAACACGAACTTGTTGAGTCATTGTAGTACTTGGTGTAGAACGTAAATAACCTAATACATTTACATCTTTACTTTCCATACCATACATGACCATTACAATTGTATTTGATGTTAATGCCTGTGAAACATACTGGGAACTTACAGTATCTCCGCATGCTGTATAACGTAATGTAGTTAATATATCTGTTGCTAAAGTTGATTTGTTATAATTTGTTGGTGTGCGTAATGACGGATTATTACTTGGAGTTTCAGATACATATCCTCGGGCACCTGGATATATTTGTTCACTTACAAGAATTGTATATACGATAGACATCGTATCCTATTTTATTCAAATATAAATTGTCTATGCTCGAAGTTTACGAGTTTTGCTATTCTTTTCACGCCAACGATTAAGCTTATCTTCAAGTGCTTGGGCATCATACATCTTTTGATTACCGCATTTTTGAATAATTCCTTCACGAAGATATGAGACTAAACTTAAACGCTGTGATGTGTCATCCTTAGGATTCATAGGGCTATTGCCGTGGACTTGATGTACATCCATAGCTAAGAAATCTCCATTACGACAATCAACTGCGACACCATATTGTGGAAATCCAGTATATGCACCTTCATAAGGACTGCCCTTTTCAATGACAACAAGATTACCAAATCCTTCAGGCCAATCTCCACTATCTGTGTGGGCTGCTGTACGAAAATTTAAATTTGTTGTAATTGTGCTGAATGCTGTTCCCTTAATATGAAATGGTGTAGATTTTGCGGCTTTTCGTTGATTTGCATATTCCTTTGGACATAATTCTGCATATTGAGCATCTATTTCCTGAATTAATGGTACAACATTCTTCCACTTATCTGGATTTTTTACGTTGAAAGTACATAAGCGGCATGGACCGGGATAGCGTATTTTAGAGTTTTTAAATGTGGCTTTTTGACTGATAGACCATTTATCAAAATATCCTAAAATATTAGACATAACAGGTTTTTTCTCTCCAGTTCCAAGACCCTTATCAGAGCCACTAGCTGTACCACGATCTGTTGTAGTTTTCTTCATATGTTCTTTTAATGCTTCATAGGCATCATCAATTGCATTTTGACTGAGTACATTCTTACGAAAACGAAGTAAAAGTTCACCATCTTCCGTGTAAACATCCGCATCCTCTTTAAGAACCACAGGATACTGTTTTTCTGTCATGAATTTACCTTTTTGATTAACAGTTTGTTCATCTGTTAAAATTTTACGAACCGTATAGACAGGTATTTTTTTGGATTTGTCAATAGAAACCACTGGGTCAGGGCTCATCCTTACTTAGTGGGTTGATTTTGATTTTTTAATTGATTTATATACACAATGAACGTTCATATAACTTGATTGCCTCATTCTTATTAATAAATCCATATGTTTTAGACCATTTTCCTGGCACATTAACTTTATAGGTTGAAAAAAAGGTATTTAATTTTTCTTTTATATTATCTGATAAATCATATATATCTTTTATTGTTTCATATTCTTCAGATGTTACACATAATATTTTTTCATCCATACCCTTTTCATCTTCCATGACCAAGGCACCAATAATATATGCATCATACGTATTATCATTTTTAAAAGTACTATTTGATACGATTAATACATCTAAATCATCACCGTCATCGGCTAATGTATTTGGAATAAACCCATAGGCATATGGATAACCTTCAGGTGTATCTAAATACCTATCAATTATAAGTTTTGCTTGTGTCTTATCATACTCATATTTTGTCTTACTGCCCTGTTCAATTTCTACATATACAGACACTACTTGCTTCTCCATGTTTTACTATATACTTAGATTATTATTTGGCATTTCTTTAGCCCTACGCATGGCTAATCGTATTTCCTAATTCATTTTCATGAAGTAAATGAACTACATCCAATGGCTGTTTACGTCCTAGACGCATAGCACGTCCAATAATCTGGTTTTCTAATTCAGACGACATACGATGAAACATAACAACATGAGTAGCACATTCAATATTTAAACCAGCCCCCATATTTCGTGCATTCAAAAATAATACATTATATTTGCCATTTTGAAAATCTTTAAGAAGTTTATTAATACGAGCCTGAGAACCATTGACTGTAACATACTTTATATTTGATTCCTTAAGTTTTATTTCCATACCTGAAAATGTTGCGTCATATCCACTAAACATAAGAATTTTGGCAGTTGGATTGTCTAAAAGAAACTTAATAAACGCTTCATTTTTACTTAATTTTTTATTAGGGTCTACTGGTTTTGTATTTACAGTTACAATTGTATTTCCAACAACCTGTATAGTTTTAAGGTCTGTTATACGTTCACGACATAATGGACAGGCTGCCACACGTTTTAGTGACTCACATAAACAAGGAAAACAAAAGAGCTGCTTACAGCATGGAGTTACAGAAGGGCTTGTTACATCACAATAACATATAGGACATGTTTGTTCTTTGGATCGTTTAATGCGATCTTGAATAGCTGTAATACGACTTTCAATACTTGCTATTTTTTGTTCACATGCCTCTAATGCCTTTAATTTCTGTGATTCTGAACTATAATCAATGATCTTCTTAAATTCATATAATTTTTTAGCCTGATCAAGTTCGTGTGTTAATGATGCTGTTACAGCATCTGCTATTTCAGCTTCTGTATGAGCACTCATACCTATAAGTTCAAGAGCCCCTGTTACATCACCTGCATTTAGACGTTCCATCATATCAGGACTTATAAATGTATCTAACACACGAATATTTGGTGGTGTAGCACATAATAATGTTTTATGATTGATTGTAGGCATAGCAAAACTACTTTGAATATATTCTTCATTAGAATGAACAATAAGTCGTGCTGATTGACTTCCAGCAGCATTTAAGGCAACACTTGATGCATATACTGACATGCCACAAACGCGTCGTACAATATTTACATGACGTACACCTGGTATACTCAAATATGAATTTCCTCCCTGTAATTTCATCACACGATCAATTACATGTTGTGGTGTTCCTGGATTGTCTGCTGTTGTTGGTAATGGAGGATATGAATTTGCTATATTAAAAAATGCACCACCTGAAAATACTAGATTTAACCAACTGGCAGTAATAAACCAGTAAAAAAGAGCATGAAGTTCATCATGGTCTGTACTAATAGAAATACTATCAGCTTCATCAATAAAAAGACGATTCCAAAGAATTGTTCTTATAGGATGTGTATTACGCCATGTACTGTACATTGTAGCACTTACAAATATTACATCATATTTTTCAATATTTGCCATAAAATTATCATCGACTGCATCTAATTTACGTTTTATAAATTGAGCCTTAAGAGTTGTATCTCGTGTTACATAAGTTTCCCATTGACTCATTAATGAATGTGGTATAATAAATAATGTTGTAGATACCTGTTTTAATTGTGTTCCAACAGATGTTTTTGTCTGATTTCTAGCTCGTAATAAACCTACATCACGACCATCTCCGTTTGAAGCACCATTACGAACGACATATTCTATGTATTGTGCCGGCGGTGGTGGTGCCTTTATAAGAGCTAATGCTGTAAGTGATTTACCTGAACCTACTCGGTCACCTAGTATACCATGAGTTGTATAAAATTTTCCTCCTATTGCGTCGCCCGCAATAGTGCCAACCTCAATGCCTTCTAATTTTGCTTTTTCTAAACTTAAGGCTGCTGACACAGCACTTTGTTGATGTGGTAATAACTGTGTTTTTAACCATGATGGTGTAGCAGACTTAGCAGACGTTTCATTCAATTCCTGACTATATAAGGCCTCAAAAAAAGACCATAATCTCCGCCTAGATACTAGCGACATTCCTTCTGTTACCACTAACTGTTAATTCTTTTAGACCGGTGTGAGTGTTTTTATTATGGATAGGGTCTAAAATAAAGGATTTGTTATTTAACTAAGATGACTTCCAACGAATGGCCAAATAATTTACCAAAAAAAGTTACACATCCTCCAGTATCAATATGTACACCTACATATAACCGTCGTAAATTTATTCCATGGTTGATAGAATGTATTAAAAATCAGACGTATCCAAAAGAACGTATAGAATGGCTAGTTTATGACGATGGATCAGATAAAATAGAAGATATCTTGGCTCCCCACATGAAATCAATGAATATTCGTTATTTTAGTGCTGATTCTAAACAAAACGTAGGCATTAAACGTAATAAATTAAATATGGAGGCCCGTGGTGAAATTATTGTTAACATGGACGATGATGATTTTTATATGCCTGAACGAGTATCTCATGCTGTAAATATACTTATATCACGAAAAGCAAATATCGTAGGTAGTTCACGTAATAATTTATATTTTTCTGATGATGGAACTATATGGGAGTGTGGACCATACTGGCCTAACCATGCTACATTTGGAACAATGGCCTATACAAAAAATTACGCTAAAAAACATTTATGTGATGAAACGGTCACCTATGCCGAAGAAGTTGCATTTACAAACAAGTATACAGAACCTTTGGTACAATTAGACCCCCTTAAAGTTATGTTAGTCATGTGTCATTCTGAAAATACATTTAATAAGAAAAATTTACGTGACTCTGGTGCTCAATCATTTCGTAAAACAAACTTAAAACTTACCAATTTTGTTCGGTCTGCTAAACAACGAGACTTTTATAAGACAGCATAATAGGAGTAGCTCAAATGAGTTCAATATTTAACGCACCCGGTGAGTTTTTGCCGAATGTTGCTAAAGCAACAACGTCGGCAGCAGCGTCTATTCCTACATTAGGAAAATTCGGACGCGGTACGTCTATTTTACTTTATGTACTGGCTGTTATTGTAATAGTCATCATTGGAATGATGTTGTATGGTGCACGATTGAATTTATCATGGCTTGATCCACGTCCACGTATTTGGATTGTTCAAAGTGACGCAGTTCATTATTGGAAACCAGAAGGACTCTACAATAACCTACAAGTGGCAAAGAATCAGTTAATGCCTGATTTCAAAGATGATGAATATTCACTGAATATGGAGATTATACTAGATAACTCACGCAATTATTGGAATGCCGATGGGCCATATCGTCATATAACACATCGCGGATCACACGATATGATTCAAGAAGGAAGTGAGAATGAAAGCCCTATTATAACAATGTGTAGTATGACCGCAAATACAAAATTACCACCGTATGGTTTACCAAAGCGTATGAATCCCGGTATAATGCTTGATCCAAATGTAAACGATATACTTGTATTTGTGGATACATCTAATGGTTCTGAAACATTTCGCGAATCTGTTCGTATTCGAGATATTCCCCTGGATATTCCTTTCCGACTTGGTGTTGTAGTAAATGAACGTGTACTCGAAGTTTATTTGAATTGTAAACTCGAAGTAACTAAGCTTCTTACACATAAACCTAAGAAGGTTGAAAATGATTGGTTTGGTCTAGCTGGTGCCGCCGCTGCCAAAGCCCAGGTTCAGAACTTATATTTATGGAAACAGGCTTTAGTATCATCAGATATGCGTTATCTATGTCCATCTATACCAAAATTTGGTGTAAGACCTACATGCCCAGATACTGCTAAAGCTGGTCCAAAACAAGAACAAGTAGCCACAAAAGATGTTGATTTAGGATTCAATGACCGTGTCAAAGCATCATGTGCTTTATAAAAAATCTATTTTTATTCATACATAGATTATTTATGTCTATGTATGAAAATAACAATCCAATATAAGAATGGCAGATATATTTGAAAATGCCGGTGAATTGCTAAAACCCGCAACAAAGGCTGTTCAAGGTATGACTTCAAGCTCAGGTTCATCAATGTATTTTGGTATAGTTTTAGTTATTATTGTTCTTATAACAATTGGCGTTATATGGTATTTACGTAAGATATCAGATATGTCTGTTGTACTTGGTCCATTTGTATTAGATGGTATGGGTAGTACTCCCGAGAAAATTTTTACTCAGGCTCAAATCGAACATTCATTAGGAAATAATTTTACATTAAGTTTCTTCCTCTATATGGATAAAGTGAATAAAGAACGTATTCCTTTTGCTGGACCTGACGGCGAATATCGTGGAAAACCAATTGTCTATATACGTGGTGTAGGTGATATTACAGTTGATCCAATTCATCAGAAAATGCGTTTGAATATACGCCCATTAATACAAAATAGTGGTCGTTTTGAAGAAGGTTCTGTTGTACCATTGAATGTAGATAATTTTATGATAGCACGTTGGAATCAAGTCACATTTTCAATAGAGGGTCGTACAGTAGATTTATATGTAAATGGAAATCTCATGAAATCTATGTTGCTTGACAATCTACCAATTCTAAATCCAATAGGCGTAACCCTTGAAACATCTCCGGATTTTGTGGGTCAAGCCGGTTATTTTCAAGCATGGCCACGACGTCTAAAAGAGAATGAAATCATACAAAATTACAAACGTGTTACAGACACCCGTGGTAAACCACTTATACCCGACAAGGGTCCCGACCTATTCAAACATTTTGGTAAGTCTCTTTGTGACATGGGATTGTGTGGCATCCGGATTAGTGCGGGACCGCTCCATTATGTAGATTATGATTTTGCCTGAGAGAATTTGCCAATGTAAGTTAGAAGAATTATGGACTCCGTGCGTAGCTTCGCTAACAACAACCGTGGTACAATTGTAAATGTAGTTTACATTGTTGCCGTCTTAATTGTGTTATACTATGCTTATATGTTCTTAATGGCAGGTAGCGAACTCCACCTTGACTTAGTTCCACAGCAAGTAAATGCCCAGGTCATGCAACATTTTAAGTTTGATCCTGATGGAACCAATAAGAAGCCATTTGCTCGCATTACAACCGGCGGCGAATATACACTAAGCTTCTGGATGTATATCAAAGACTGGACTGTACGCAGTGGTATGACAAAGAGTGTCATCACTATACGTGACTCCTCCGTCAAGGGTAGCAGCTTATTTGCTGCCATGATTTACCCGAATGAGGCCAAGCTCATGCTCCGCCCTCACGTAGATACATCTATGGCTTCTGGTTCATCTGCTACACAGACAATTGACTACACTGATGACGCAAACTATAAGCAACTCTTAGGTGGTCAGGGTACTCCGGCCGTCGATACATCACTTGAAATGCCACAGTGCGACTTAGTCGACATTGATTTACAGCGTTGGATTAATATCACAGTAGTCATGAATGGTCGTATTATGGATGTTTACTATGATGGTAAGTTAGCTCGCTCCTGCGTTCTCCCGAATATACCTATTGGCTCAGATAAAGGCAAACAGACAATGCTTGTTGGTCAATATGGTGGTTTCAACGGTTTCCTCTCCACAATCTCATTTGATGCTCAGGCACTCACCCCGGACCGTATTTACGCCATTTACCAGGCAGGTCCTGCTACAAGCAATGGATTCTTATCCTACATGGCCGATAAACTTGGTATTAATATCAAGTGGACCAAGGATATGACAACCAGCTTCTAAAAAATTATCATTTGTTTATTCATTTCTTCTGTTTATCATAAATAGAGGAAATGGATTACGCCAACGGAGCCATGTCATACATAATGGGACCCGGCTTAATTCCCCAACTGTTACTTACAATCGTCGCTATGCTTGTTTTATACAGTGTAATTACTGTAGTCGAGACAATCGTAATGACTATAAAGAAGTTCACAAATCAGACAACAACCTTATTTGATGATACAACTGCTATAAAGCAGACAATTCCTCAAGGCGGTGATTCTGCGTTAGTCTACCCACAGGTCTACAATAGTGAGAATGAGCGTAACGGTATGGAATTCTCTTATTCTACATGGATTTTTGTCAATCCTGATACATTTGAGAAGACTGTCTCTGATACCTGCGGTGGTTCCAATAGTAAGGATACTACCCGTCTCAAGCACATCTTCCACAAGGGAGCTGTAGGTTGCTTCCCTGTCATGGCTCCTGGTGTCTTTGTCCATGGTGACAAGAATACTTTACGTATTTACATGAACAGTGTAATTCACTGGGATAGTTACGTAGAGGTACCAAATGTACCTATTGGAAAATGGTTCCATCTTGTTCTCATTCAGAAAGGATCCAGTTTTGACATATTCATCAACGGTAATATTGCAGTCCGTCACCAGTTTGATGCTGTACCAAAACTCAATAATGGTAATATATACATCATGGCACCTGTCAAGTTCCCAGAAAACCCAGCTGATAGAAATATCATTACAGACTTCAAGGTTGACCAGGCTATGAATGGTATGGTATCTCGTCTCAAGTATTTTGCCTATGCTCTTAACTACGCACAGATTGATTCCTTATACCGTGAGGGACCAAGCAAGAAGATTGTAAATAGATCTGCTTTCTCACAAACACCACCTTACTTTTATGATGACTGGTGGGTCACAAAGTATTAAACACTTCAAGTTTCATTTAATTTCTTTAAGATTACAACGATTTGCGTTATAATCTTAAAATATTATAATTATATTTACTTGGCAAACTTGAGACCACCCATACCACTTGTAATTTCTAGGAAGTTGAGTGTTTCTACAAATACATTTAATTCATACGTGTAGTTAGCTAGTCTTGGAATTGGCTGAACATCTACATCCATTTCTAAACGATCAATACGACTTGTATTCAGTGTGCCCGTTGGTTGTTCAATTGTTGAACTATCCAAAGCAAAGCTATAAATTGAAATAGGCCACATTTCAGATTGTGTAGCCAAACCCATATCATTAAACGGCGTTGCGTTACCTTTTAGATAACGGTAGGGCACATATTGATTAAAATATGCATTATCCTGTGAGTCAAACAATGATTGGCCATTTGCCGTAAGATATACATTTGCCAAAATATCTCGCTGTATACCTGGAATTGTTAGACCTGAACATCCTAATGCCAATAGACGTCCATTCACAACAACTTGATTTGGTTGTCCACCCACAATCGGTGTTACATAAGGTCTATTAGAGCCTATAGGATTCAACCAATTTGTTAAATTTGTAGCCTGATTACGATATGTCAGTGAATCAGAACGACGAGCAAAATAAATTAAACGTGTTGCTACATTATGTACATCTAATCTATATGTATTACGTGTACTTATACCGGAAAATATAAAATTCTGTACTTGTCTTACATTATATCGTAATGTTGTTTTCGCAAACATTTGCTGTTCCTGTTCACGCACAAATGTATAGGTTGCTTCTAAGGTTGCATTTAATGGCCAACCGTCCTGAAGTGGAATGGCACCAGAAATATCAGTTAAAAAATATTTCATACTACCACTCAAATCTGTGTAGCTACCGTATAAATTATTTAATGAGTCTGGTAACGGTCCATATAACTCAGGATTCCATACATCATAATATTGATCTGTTGGAATATATGGAAGACTACGAATACTTGGACGTAAACGAACTCCACTTGGGTCTAGTACTGTATATAAATCGCGAATTGGACGTAACTGAAGAGTAATCTCACAATCATGATACTGAAGACCTATAAGTGGTAATGAGTTCGCAATATAGTCACTAAACCAAAGACCAAGTGGAACACGTATAATACGTCCTGGAATACTAGGTGCATTCGTTTGTACTGGATTTGGTAATTCGGGACTACCACGCCATGCTACTATATTTGGATATCCTGCTCCATTTGGATCTGCGTATATTCCGTTTTTAGGATCAAATAGTTCTAGTATATCTCCAACCATATATTGCCATTTTTGATATGCATCACCATCTAAATCAGCCATAGCACGTGCCATAATCCAGTCGCTATTAAACTCCTGAATCTTTTCACCTCCAATCGTAAATGTCACACGATCAATAAGACGAGCACCTATTTGACGTACCCAGGCAAATTCATAAGGTGCCTCACGTGATGAACGTATATTTCCTGAAGCATCTATTGTTGACGGATCTAGTACATAACTTGATATATGATTTGATAATGTAATAGGACGAAGATATGCTTTACTAAATACATCGGGCAATTGAAAACGAAATACTAAGTCACTTAATAAATCACCTTGACGAGGTATTTTTGCCTTAAGTAATACAGGTGCATCCATTAACAGTAAGTTTGGTCCATCCAGGGGTATCTGAATTGGTTCTTGTGAAAAGTGCGTATATTTATTGAACGATTTGTAAAAAAATGTTATTTGTGGATTTCCATTTAATACAACATTCTCATTGCCATAGCATACAAGTTGTAATAAGCCGCCCGGCATATCTTCCTAATCGGGGCGTGATATTTCAATATGAATTAAGACCGCACAATTATGGCTATGCCTATTTTGATATAAGACTATAGAGGGATATGGCAAGTAACGCCGCCAATGAAATATTTACAAATTCGGCACCACCATCTACTGATTGGTCTCGTGTTGTATTATTTTTTGTCATATTTATGTGTTTGAGTGCATTAGCATATTTTGTATATATAAACTTTATTGTTCAAACAACAACACTATCGTATCCATTTCATCAACATATATGGAATAAATGGGTAAATTGGTATAAACCTGAGTTACTTCAACCCGAACATGATAAAAAAGTTAACGAAGATGTAATATCTGACCATACAAAACTTACAGGTGAACCTATTGAGCCACCATCTTCTCAACCTACTGCCACACCATCCGTAGCTGATGAAATAGCAGAAGCTATAGTTCATAATGGTGAACCTAATAAACAACAGCATAAACAACATAAACAAGAATCGAAACATCCACGTAATGAACGTGAAAACTGGTGCTTTGTAGGTGAAGATTTATCCGGTCGTTATTGCGTGCGTGTACCATCTGATAAACAATGTACCAGTGAACGTCTATTTCATTCACGCGTTGACTGTGAAATGGCAGCTGCAAATCATTTACCTGCTGGTGTATTAACACATAATGGTGATAAATATGTACCATTAGCAACAAAAAATATTGTGTAAGGTCTTCCGGTGTAAACAATACATACATATCCATTAGGGGATGTCTATATTGACACAAGCATGGAATTTAACTCAATATCATCTTCATAAAGCAACGTATGATCCAAACGCTGAACAATTTGCGAAAGATAAGGCTGCCGAAGCTGACCAAAAAGCCGCTGCTGATGCCGCTGCTAAAAAAGCAGCAGACGACGCTGCTAAACAAGCACAATCCGCAAATGTAATACCAACCAATGTGACATTATGTTTAGGTACACCTATAAAACTTAGTCCTACAAATTTTTTTAATAATGATACATTTAATACTTATTTAAATAATGTAAATACCAAAGGTGGACCAGATAAAACTGGATATGTATTTAAAACACTAGTAGACGCACAAGCAAATTGCTCAAAAAATCCTAATGCCAAAGGAATTTTATCATGGACAGATAATGGTAATTTAACATTTTGGATATACGATATGGATATTTCATTAACAAGTACACCATTACCATCTGGATCTATTGCTGCTGGTATAGCTGGACATCCTGATATACAGTTTATTCCTGTTATGCCATGTACAAACGATGATGCTAATCCAAATGAATTTAATTTTACACGTTTAATGGGACGTATATTATCAATCACTATGAAAATTGTTACAATTTTTCTTCTAATAGTTGCCGGTTTATATGGAGCTTCCTTAGCAACTAATTTAAATTTATATCAAGTATTACCTATACGAATATTATACGCAATTTATGGATTTTTATTTTTCTGGATAGTTATACCCTATGTATTATTATATAGATGGTGGTGGAAGGGAAAGAAACCTGAATTTTATGCATTTATTCCTATTATTCCTTATAAACTTGATAACTATTATGCTGCTATGCTCTTTAGTTGGATGAGTTATAAACCAGATGATGCTATTGCGTGCTTACAAGAATGGCAATCCTCTCAATAAAAATATATTTCTTAAATAGCAGAATGGAATATACTGATTCCAGGCTCACTGGAGAAAAAATAGCTATATTATCTCAAAACAGTCGTAACGTCGGATTATTTGAACATATACGTATAACAGAACATTCTGACTATGATCCCTGGCCTACATCAATGTCACTTTTCAAATCTCAATCCAACCCATTAACACAATTTGTACGCCCAAATGCTAAAATAGACTATGATCGTTCTTATACTGGAGCACATGTAGAACCACTTGATGCAATTGTACAACAGGGCGAATGGGAAACATCAGATACAATATTTTTACACAATGTAATTTTGTACAAACTTCCTTTTATTGTATCTTTTTGGGAATCAACTGAAAGTTATCCTGTATTTACAATGACTCCTGATTATATATTGCCATGGAGTTCTACACTCACATCATCTGTTGTACTCCCGACATTATCAACCTATGAACATAGTCATTATAGACTCCAAATGAGTCCTACCCTCTTAATTCCTTCGCCACAAGTGTCACCACGAACTCCACAAGTATCGCCATTATCACCGCGTAAAAATATACGTAGAGTCTTATCTACATCAGCAATATGTCCTATTACTCTTGGACCACTAACAATGAATACTACTTATTGGACTCCATGTGGTCATGCGTTTTCATCAGCAATTGAAGAAGCCTTACACCGTGACCCACGTTGTCCATTATGCCGAAATAGATGTGAATTCAGGCACTGTGCTACACCAACTATTTCCTAATTTATAATTAAGGATGTCAGAAAAATACAAGGCAATGCTTATTGCCTGGTATTGTCATTATGGAACAGTATACATGCTTTCTGGTCAGGAATCATCGTATAAAAGCCCTTTACATAAATTACCTACAATAGGCGATGTACCAAAAGATGAACGCAAATTAGCGTATAAAAAAACTATAAAAGATTTACTACCAAAGGATAATAGTCGATTTGTGTTTCGTTCACGTAATACAGAATATAGTCTACAAATTCCTAATGGAAAATATGGTTTTCCAAAAGGTAGCAGTAATCATTATTTAGATGGTGACGATACAAAGAAAACCGCTTTACGCGAATTTGAAGAAGAAATTGGATATACAATTTCTGATACTGAAAATGTTAACTATCAAGGAGTTATGTTTGGTATATTTGTGTATACATATAAGGTTACATTAGATCATCGTCGTGCTATTGAAACTGCCATATTGGCTCAGAGTCAAGCACGTTACGGTGAATTGTTTAATGTGAAGTTTCGTTCTGTAGAACATATTAACAAAGAACTTAATACATGGAACGTAAAATCTGCACAAATTTTTCATACATTACAAGGACGTTTGGCGTGTAATCCTACAAAAGGTGGAAACCTTTTTAACAATACACGTAAAAAACGACCAAGTCATTTACATTATGGAACTGCTGCCAAGGCGAAACAAACATTAAAATATCTTAAACGTCGTCCTTATGGGGAGCAAGTACGAAGTGCCCAAGCTATGTATTATAGAGCAAAATATCATGCGAATCAAACAGCAAATATGCGAAATGCTATGAACTTATATGGTAAATTTTTGAACAAACTGAAGAATAATAGCAGGAAACCTACACAAAAAGGCGGTTTACGAATTCCTATTTATAGTATACTGATGAATAAACAAATAGAAAAGGCTATCCTTTCTGTCAATCCTAACTTTAAATTTACTGGTTTTATGAAAGACCCGACTGCTCCTGATTTTGGTAGTTTACAACGATGGGATAGTTATAAAAACAGAATTGCAAATATTACAGATTCTGAACCAATTGTTGTAAATAAATATAAAAGCACATCATATTACCAAATTCAAGACGGTCGGCATCGATTTGCTCAAGCAATATTAAATGGCTCTGAAACCGTCAATGTAACTATACTTTAAAATATTCTTTCATTGAATACATGCCGGTCTTAACACGTACAATGAAGGTTGCATTTAATGCGAAGATGAAGGTGGTGGCGGCTGAGCAGGCAAAGGTCCGTGCCGCTACGCGTAAACTTGAAAAGGCTGAGGCAGAGGCGAAGAAGGCAAAGGCAAGAATGCTTACTCAACTCAAACGAAAAATCACAAAAAAACAAATTAAGAAAGTCAAGGGCGGATCTTTCTGGTAACTTATAGACTCATAAATATAACAATATATACCGGTCTATTTATTCTTTGTATACCAAGCATATGCCGCACCGCCTAGGACTACTCCACCCAAAAAGACAACTGTATTCACTGCCATAGATGTTTGTAATGAAGATTCTGGTTTCTGTGATTTTATTAAGCTTACACGCTCAAGCACTGCGAGTTTGCTCATATACTTTATATAATCATCCCAGGTAATCTCCTTCTTTCCCAATTGTACATTCACTTTATTATGAATGTTGAAGACCCAGTTAATTAAGGCATCACGATTGTTTACAACATCCTTCACTGGTGTGTCTGTCAAATGGACTCCATAGTGTTCACGACAAACTGGACAAGGAATCATTACCGTCAAAGATTCATAAAATTTAATAGCAGCCTCCTGGTCTTTAGGCGTTGGATTTACAGGATATCCTAATGTTGCTATATGCATAGTTGCCCAAAAGACGGGCCCCCATACATCAGGGCTCATTCCCATACGAGGAAACTTATGAAGAGCCTGGTGCGTCATTCTAATCTAATTCATGATTTGTGAACATGAACCGCGACGCACACTTAAACCTTCTAACAATAGAGATGGCAGTTCGTACGATGCAATGTGTCAATTGTGGAATATTAGGACATTCGTTCCGGGATTGTAAGGAACCGGTTATGTCTTTTGGTATTTGTGCTATAAAGTTTATAGATAATGCTCCACATTATTTATTAATCCGTCGCCGTGATTCGTTAGCCTATGTTGAATTTTTACGTGGAAAATACAAAATGAATCAACAAGAGTATATTCAATTATTATTAAATGGCATGACCTCTGAAGAACGTGGACGTCTACTTACAAATTCATTTGATAAACTTTGGGATACGTTATGGAATAATCAAAATACAAGACAATATCGTAATGAATATGAAAATGCTAAGCGTACATTTGACGGATTAAAAAATACAGGTGATGTACTTGGTAGGCTTCTAACAAAGTATATTGATGATGTTAAAACCTCTTGGAATGAACCTGAATGGGGGTTTCCTAAAGGTCGGCGTACTGTATTAGAATCTGAATTAGATTGTGCTCTACGTGAATTTGAAGAAGAAGCTGGATTTTCTAGAAAAAGTGTACATATTGTACCCGATGAACCACAATTGATTGAAGAATATATTGGAACAAACGGTATTCCATATAAACAAAAGTATTTTATTGGAGGATGTAAGTCTGAAACTATTGCAATGATACAACCAAACAATCGTATTATGAATCGTGAAGTTGGTGGTATTGGTTGGTTTAACTATGAAGACGCATATCAAAAAATTCGTGAAACAAATATTGAAAAACGAGCATTATTAACATCACTTCATACACGTATTTTAAAAGAAGGTTTACATGAACGATTAAATACTGCCATTGAATGGACTACCTTGTAGGTTAATCGGTACAATGATTAAATTAAAACAAACGTCAAAGTAAATGGACATAGAAATCCCAAACGTCGTAAGTGATCTGCCATCAGGTCATATACGTAGTGAATCATTGCCTCTTGAAACGTGGAAACGTATTCGTGAACATGATGAAACATATGGTTTATATCCTGACATTGATGACCCGGAATTTGCCGCACGCTTATTTCGTAAAACTGAATTTGCGTCGCTCAAATCTGTATTGCCTCCAGAAGATACCTGTGAAACAGATGGTTTGACTTTTTCTACTACACCTGTACAACGACTTGTTGCCCGTTTTTTACACCCCACAACACCATACCACGGATTGTTGTTGAACCATGGCGTAGGTGTAGGTAAAACATGCTCAGCAATTACTGTTGCAGAAACTTATTTGGAAACTATGCCAGAACATTGTGTATATATACTATGTCCAAATGCAATTGCCGACAATTTTAAACGAACCATTTTTGATGTTAATCGACTTAAACCAGCGTCTAAAGATGATATGCGTCTTAAGGGTGAACGCTGGATATCTCCCCAATGTACCGGTATGACCTATTTACATTTAACAGGCACAGAAGGTGTTGAAAAGGTTGATGACATTCAAAAAGAAGTTGATAAAGTTGTGCGTGTGCGTTATATTATTAAAGGTTATTTAGCGTTTGCGAATTTAATTCAAAGTAAATTCAATGAAATACCTGCTACAGTTAAGAATAAAGAAGAACGAGAAGAGAAAGAACGAAAAATATTACGTGATATGTTTAACGACCATCTTTTGATTATTGATGAGTGTCATAACTTACGCGATTCTTCAATGGATACTGGATTAGATGAACCAAGTGGTGACGATGTAGATGATGCCCAGATTGCTGATAGTGCTGCTGGCAAAAAATTAACACCTATTATTGAACGTATTGTTGAAGTTACAGATGGAATGCGTCTTATGTTAATGACTGCCACACCTATGTATAATACATTTTCTGAAATTAAATTCTTAATGTATTTATTATTGTTGAATGATACAAAAGATAAACTGCGAGCCAAAAATGAGGTTGATGTATTTTTAGCTGATGGAAAATGGAAATCTGGGGGAGAAAAACGTTTTGGTGCTTTAGCTAAACGTTACGTAAGTTTTATGCGTGGTGAAAACCCAAATACATTTCCTTTGCGTCTTACACCTCCTGAATCTGTTAATCCACTCAAGAATTTCATTGAACGCAAATATCCTGCTATAAGTTTATCACGACGCGAAGGAACAACTACAGATACATTTGATTGGCGTGAAAAACGTATCATGAAAGTACTACCTTTAGTATTAACTGAGGCAGGCAAGGGAACTGCCGTGGAAACGTTACTACAGTCTCTACTTCATCGTCATGCTCATCCTGAATTGGCTGCTGCTGGTACAGGTACTACATCTTTTTTATTAGATCAGGCAATGCAGATAGGTAATATTACATATACGCCTGAAATATATGGAACAAAGGGATGGGAAATTCATATGAAAGAAGAAAAGACGTCTATTAAAGGAACTAATGTGAGTCAATTTATTTGGAAGGGTAGTATGCCAATAGATTCCATTTTTAAAGGTGTTGACTTAGTTTCACATGCCCCAAAGATTGCTAAAATTGTAGAATCAATACGTAATATGATTGGTATATCATTTGTATATTCGCGTTATGTTAAAGCTGGTATATTACCTCTTGCCGTAGCATTAGAACGTTCAGGTGGATGGTGTCGTGTATTGGCTGATGGTACACCGGCTCCATTACTCAAAGATAATAAAGGACCATATACAAATTATTATATTCTATTGACAAGTAATGATGATCTTTCACCTAATTTTAAAGGACTTATTAACTATGCTACAACCTTTAAAAATAAGGAAGAAGCCCGCCTAGGAACAAAGGTCAAAGCCATATTAGGTTCGCAAGTTGCTTCTGAGGGTTTGGATTTAAAATGTATTCGTGAACTTCACTTGTTAGATGGATGGTATCACTTGAATCGTATTGAACAGATTGAAGGTCGCGGCGTCCGTTTCTGTAGTCATTTATTACTTGAAAAGGCTGAACGTAATTGTTTAATTTATTTACATACACTTGTATTACCTAAACATGGTGATGAAACCTATGAAACCGCTGATTTATATGCCTATCGTTTAGCTACACGAAAAGCATTACCAATTGGCAAGGTAACACGTGTATTGAAAGAGCACGCATGGGATTGTAATCTTAACTATGATGCTATTTTATTTGAAGGTATGGATCCTCGTAAAATTATTGATGCTAAAGAACGTAATGCAGAAAGGTATAAAGAGTACGCAAAAGATGTAGATGGTAAATGGGTATATACTATTGAAGATAAACCTTATACACGTTTTTGTGACTATATGGATAAATGTAATTATGAATGTAAACCACCTGCTACTGGAGAACCTTTAGATATAAGTACTGCTCGTGAGTTTGATTATAGACGATTGTTTTTAGAAAAAGAAGAACAATTAAAAAAGTTATTTCAAAAGGAAGATGTATCTCAACATGTTAAAACAATCTTGGACCTTACATACGGAGATGTACAACCACCAGCTATGGCCCGTATTGGTCTTCGTCATGCTTTAGACAATTTAATTATTCGTCGTGATGATGGTATTCCAGGTCGGCTTATCTTACAAAATGACTATATTGTATTTCAACCGTTAAAAGTTACTGATACATTTATACCAATTACATCACGTTATAGTCGTTCATATGGTCGCTTAGCTACACAGACAGTTAAAAGTGTATTACCTGCTGTAGTTGCTGCCAAGATTGCTGAACCATTGAAAAAGGCTAAAGAGTCGTTAAAAATGTGGATAACATCATTAGATGCTATTCTTGCTAAGATTGATGGAGTTGTTGAACCTCCTTTTAAGGAAATGAATATGGAAGCATTTTATGGATGGCGATGGTTATTTCATCACTTTAAAGACATTGCCGACACCCGTAATATAGCACTAAAATGGTGGATGGACAATGTTTGGACAACTGAAGAACGTCGTGCTGTTTTACACTATTGGACACAGGGTGAATATGATAATGTATTTACAAAAGACTTGGCTAGATTATTTGGAAAAGAATTATTTCAGGGTGAAGGTGGTTTGAAAGGATACTTATTATATAATTCGGAAAATAATGAGGTTGAAACCTATTGTTATATTGAAGGTGAAAGTCCTGAACCAGAACGCTGTACACCTTTTTTCAAAGAATTTGTCGAAAAGGCAATACAACCTACACCAGATCGTTCAAAAGATACTGGTGTTATTTTCGGAATGTTAGTCAATAAAAAGGGTAATACTGTTTTTAAAAGTGTAGATAAAGATTCTGGTAAATTAGACGGTGCTGAGTGTTCTAACACTAGTAATTTGGTGAATCATGAATATCGTATTAAATTGTTACATGAACAAATTAAACGTAGTGATTCTACCAGTGCTAAACTTGTAGCTGCATTGTTGCTCAAAGATAATGATGCTCGTGTTGATAATGTAGAACGTCGCGATCGCCAGGAAGCTCTTCATAAATTATACGGTGCTGCTATTAAAAAGAAGAGTATTAAAGCAGTATATGCTGATAAATCTGTTGATGAACTCATTGACCATATATCACATATGAGTTTGAAACAGTCATGTCCATATATGGAATTTTTACTACGATGGATGGATATTAATAAGCTTGATGGTAAACGATGGTTCTTTTCTGTTACAGATAGTTTCCGTGCTGGTGTACGAATGGCTTAAGGCGGCAAGCATAAAAAATGATTAACTTCATAACAATAAGGAATAGTCCAAACAAAATGTATCATACAATTTATTTGGATGAACGTGTATCACTCACTCCTAGTGAATTAAATGGTGTACAAACTGTTGACAATATTCGTGATATGATTGTCACAAAACTCAAAGAAAAACATGAAGGTAAGTGTAATTCTAATGGCTATGTTCGCCCCGGTTCATTACAAGTACTTGCTCGTAGCATGGGAACAGCCCAAAATGGTAAATTTACTGGCGACTTTGTGTATGATTGTAAGATGAAATGCGATGTACTCTTTCCAACAGCAGATTCATTTTTGGAGGCAACTGTCATTAAGATAAATAAGATGGGTGCCTATGCTGTATTTGAAGAAGCTATTCGTGTGTTGTTACCTCGTGATTTACATGTTGGTAATACTGTATTTGATAATATTCAGGAAAATGATTCAGTTCGTGTTCGCATTAAACGTACACGTTTTGATACAAACTCACCATTTATCATGGCTGTTGGTGTACTTGAAAATCAAGCAGATATTGTTGATATGGGTGAACCAGAAGAAAATGCTACAAGTGACAATGAAATTAACGAAGTAGAGATTGAACGTACAGCAGCTCAAAATACTCCAGGCTCCGTGCCATCCCTTGAGGCTGCGGTATAAAAATTCGGTCTAAAGCGTACGTAACTGAAGAAGAATGTCTACACCCGGTCTGTTACCATCTGAAGAATATGAACGTCGTAAGAAATTTTTAGAAGGCTTGAAACTTTTGACACGTGCCGAACATATTGAGATTGTTCGTTTATTACAAAAACACGAAGCTGTATTTTCTGAGAATCAAAATGGTATCTTTTTCAATGTTGTTGCTTTGTCACAGCCAGTCTTTGATGCGTTAGAATTATTTCTAAGTTTCACACAGTCTAATCGTCGCGACTTAGCAGATCGCGAAAAGTATATGAGCACATTGGCCCAAGTTACAGGAACTGAAAATGTTGTAGACATGTCGTAATAACTATACAATATTATGTATTGTAAGGTTATTTAATTACTATTCTTGCGGGTTGGCTTCTTAGTATGACGCTTATGTCTGCCGATTCCAGCCGCTTCGTCTGCTGCAATCTTAGCCGCTGCGGCTAATAGATTAGCCTTGTTACGATTCTTGCGGCTTTTAGCAGCGGCGACACGATTTGCCTTTGCCTTAGACTTCACATCTGCTTCGGCCGCCTTGGCTACCGCAATACGAGCAGCGTTTTCAGGAGCACAGGCTTTTACCATCTCAGAATGAATACGACGTAGTTCATCATAGAGTTTCATGACTTTAGGACCCTCGGGTGGATAGGCATCGCGAAATACAGAATGTTCATAAGAGTCCCATGAAGCATTATCAAACTCACGAGGTTCGGTCAAATGTGCGGCATTTTCTGCAAGTTTGATTAATCGTTTATGCTCTACTTTCATCCAACGCACAACTTCATAATCCTCACGCATTTTTTCTAATTTAGCAATAACATCCTGAAACTCAATCTCTAGTTCATCGCAATCTTTTACAGACATATATCTATTATTAGGGAGAGTATTTAGCATTTGCCAAGTATCTATCCATTTGGTTGTACAGTTGTTCTGTTGATTGCGTAAACGCATCGGGATCTTGCTTAACATTACGTGCTAATTCCTTGTACATTTGTTCAATACGATTATTTTTTAGAGGTATAAATACGATAAGAGGAAAAAGTTTTGAGAAGTCTAGTATACCGGCTTTATCCATAAAAAATATACAGTGATTCAAGTCGACTGCTAGTATACCGCCGTATTGTGCTTCTAATACACTCATAAGATCTTCCAAAATGTTTTGTCGCGGTGGTTTTATATTGAGTTCATCGCCTTCATATGTACCAACTAAAATATTCATTGATTCCTTAATGGGTAGTCGTGTGGTCACACCATAAAATACCGCAGTACCGCCAGTTTCATATGCCGTACTATAATATTGGCCCATGAGATTACGTGAATCTACAAGGTGTGGAGACTTTATTTTTCTTTAAATCCTAAGTAGACCATTATAAAAAATGATGTTTATAGAATGATTTAGGGGTTTAAATCAGAAACAACCTTATTCTATTAAAATGCTGTGGGAAGAACTTTTGCGTGCTATACGAAGTAATAATGACCGCAATACATTTGTAAAAGTTTTACGTGTATGGCGTTCATCAGCTACAGTTGATTCATTTCCATTGTCATCTATACAAATTACATCACCAAAAGTTGTTCAGCATGTAGTACCACCTCCAGTTGTTCCAGTTGTTCCAGTTGTTACTGTTGTGTCTAAGCCTATGCCTGTTGTCAAATCCGAACCAAAAATTCCTGCTGGGAATATTACTGAACCTCGAACAATGAAATACGAAGTTGATCCTATTGTATTAGGCATTGAACAATATGAATGTTTATATGATTCAGCCACAAATGTAGTACGTAAACAAATGGAATGTGCTGAGGCACAACGTATTGAAGGTTTACTTGACGGTTTATATAAATCTCAGGGTGGCCGGTCACGAGGTTGGACAAAAGGTGGCCTTGAAACCTTAATTAAACCCCGTTGTGCCTCTGGGGGTGATGTGCGTGAACTCGACCGTGCTAAACGTGCATTTCCATGGCATATTGTCGATCATGATAAGATTGCTTCTGCTTTTCTAGACTTTCTTTGCGTTGCCAAACGAATTCGTGTTGCTGTATGGTATACAGATGAAAGACGTGTAATCATTTATCCAGCCGCTGATAAATTAGAAACTGGTCAAACAGATGCTATACCAATTTATCATGTATCTTGTGCTGGTCATCCTCGTGGCGGTTTTCGATATACTAAGGACTTTCTAAAATTCTGTAATGATAATCAATATGCTTTACTTCCTCCTACAACTGTAATGAGTTCACTATCAACGTTAACACTTGCTGAACTTGAATCTATAGGAATGAAACTTGGTATGACCTCTGTTGAAGGCTCAAAACCTGAACGCGTGGCACGCATTGCGGCCTATAAACTTCATATGCGTCTAACACGTTCATAATTATATTTATATTTTTTGTTTTTGCTTGAATTTATGTATATGTACTGGCAAAAAGTGAATGGTCTTAAGCGAAAAGTCTCAGCCTAAATAGAAGATGTCCCTCGAACTCCAGGCCGCCGAAGCTGCCACCATCGATGCCTTATGGGCGTCATGGTCTTCTGCGTCGGATTCCGAATTGGAAGCTACATTCAAAGTTCCAGATTATACAGCATTCTTGAATATTATTAAATACTTACGTTCACTTGGTTTACAGGAAGAACCACAACCTTCCAAATTAAATATCATGATAGAAGGAGGATTGCGATTTACATTGGTAGGTGAAGGTGTTATTGAAGCCTATTGTAATGATAACACCCTTCGTGGCAAGCCATTTCATGTTATCTTAAAAGAAAAGAAAGCGGCCGTAGCTGGTGGTTTATCTGAAGTCGACCTTAAAGAGTACGGTGTTCGCATTAAGGTTCGTCGCGAACATCCATTAGATCACGATGATCCTCGTGTATTTGATGCCTTAAGCCGTTGGTCTATGTTGCCCAAGTCATTCCGTTACATTAAGCGATTTAGCTTTACTTCACTTCATCATAAAGGTATTATCTTTGATGCGTCGTTTGTCCGTGAAAACATGAAGGATAAGCGTGGTAACTACATTCAATCAACAACATTCAATGGTGCTAACATTAGTCGTCAACCTGTACACCATGAAATGGAAGTCGAAGCATTAAGCGGTGCTTCACAAAAGTCTCTTATGGTCGGTATTGCATGTGTATTACGTGGTCTTCAAAAATGCCATGTCTTGACACGTGAATCTGTACGTCAGCAAGTTATTGCCATTATGGCTGGTCAGACAGGAGCCATGGCCAACGGATTCCCCGGCACCCAACCCGTTACACTTCGCAAGGAACATATGGGCGTAGAAGCTGAAGCGGATACACCTAATATCCGTCTTGGTGATTATAACGTAACTGATAAGGCCGATGGTTTACGTTGTCTCATGGTTGTTGCTAAAAATGGTAAAATATTTATGATTGACCGTAACTTAAATGTATATGGTACTGACCGTCGTCTTGATGATTCACATACAGCAGAATGGGCAGGAACAGTACTTGATGGTGAATGGGTTACTCAAAATGCTAAGAATGAACCTATGTCAAAGTACTTTGCCTTTGATATATTTAATAGTAAAAATGGGGAAGACGTCAGTGGACGTCCATTCCTAGTTCGTTCTGAAACTGCCGTAAGTCGTTTGGCCGCAATGACCGAAGCAGTTGCTGCCTTAAGTAATGCTAATAAAACAGTTGCCGGTATTCCAAAACAACATAGTTTAAGTATTCATATGAAAACGTTTCTTACACCCGCTGATACATCCGATTTTACAGGTATTTTCAAGGAAGCTGCCTCTGTATTAAATCGTCTTGCGGTTGACCCACCCTATCATACAGATGGTCTTATCTTTACTCCCAACGCATCTCCATTACCAAAGAATATGAATACTTGGTCCCAACAGTTCAAATGGAAACCTGCGTCGATGAACTCGGTAGACTTCCTTGTTGTAACTGAAAATGAACGTGGTCTTGATGGAAAATCTACAGGTGTTGAACTAATACGAACAAAATTACGTGAAGATACAAATCAAATGGTTCGTTTTAAGACACTACGGCTCTTTGTCGGTTCATCGATTGACCCTGCGTTTGTTGATCCACGTGATACGGTTCTAAATAAGAAACCTTATCCAACTGGACCATCACGTGCTGCCGAATATCGTCCAGTAGAATTTAGTCCATCGCCTCCAGATCCAATGGCTAGCGTCTGCTATGTAGCCATTAACGCCGGTGCTACAGATGCCGCTGGAGCCGCTCCTGCTGCACGTCTTGTAGATGTTACCGATGACACAATTTACTGTGAAGAAACTCATGATCCTATATCATCTCGTACAATTGTTGAAATGGTCTATGACCCTAGTAAACCAGCAGGTTGGCGTTGGATTCCACTTCGTGTACGTTGGGATAAGACCGAACTCTTTAGTCGTAAAAAAATTAGCGGTACAATGAATGCGGACCGTGTTGCAAATGATGTGTGGACAAGTATTCATGATCCTATTACCGAAACAATGATTCGCACAGGTGCTTTAACAGAAGAAACGACAGTTGTTGAAGGAGCAGCAGCCGGTGCTGTTGCTTATTATCAGCGAAAAGCCTCTCAACGTGATTTGTACAAGGTTCGTGGACTTGCGGATTTCCACAATCAATTTATTAAACAAGAAATATTATTATCTCATGTACTCATGCCTAAATCTGCTGTACTTGATATGTCTGTAGGTCAGGCTGGTGATATTCATAAATGGGTACGAAGCAAGGTCGGTTGGGTCTTAGGTTGCGATATTGCCTTAACTGGTCTTACAGATAATAAAAATGGTGCGTATGCTCGCTATCTAACATTATTGTCTAAATCCAAAATTCCCATTCCGCGTATGCTCTTTGTTCAAGCTGATTCAGCATTACGCTATATGGATGGAAGTGCTGGTCAGACTCAATTGGATAAAAATATATTACGTACCCTTTGGAATAATGAGTCTGAAGGTGAAGGTGTACCACCCTATGTACAGGATATGAAGGGCTTGGCTGCTGGTGGATTTGACGTAGCAAGTTGTATGTTTGCTCTTCATTACTTCTTTAAAGACCGTGCGTCTATTGATGGATTCTTACGTAATGTGTCAGATACGCTAAAGGTAGGTGGTTTCTTTGTAGGTTGCTGTTTCGATGGAGATTCTATTGCTAGTTTATTACGTGATGTACCGGTTGGTGGTATTAAACGTGGCAATGAGGATGGTGTAGATATTTGGAGCATAACAAAGCAATATGATGATAGTATATTACCTGCTAATGATGATGGTCTTGGACGTGCGATTGATGTAAATTTTATAAGTATTGGAGAAACCTATACCGAGTATTTAGTTTCATGGACATATCTTGTAAGTCGCATGAGCGAAATTGGTATGGAACTCCTCAATGGCGAAGAATTATCTGCTATGGGTCTACGTAATTCAAGTAATCTCTTTAGTGAATCCTATCGCATGGCGTCTGAAAGTGGACGTAATTATCCAATGTCCTCTGCTGTAAGCACATTCAGTTTCTTGAATCGCTGGTTTATCTTCCGTCGTCGTACAACAATGTCTAATCAGGCATCACCAGTTGTACGTGAAGTAGCAACTGTTGTTGAACAACTTGCTCCACCAGAAGTCGTTGAAGAAGCACCTGCTGAACCTGTAGTCGAAGAAGTTGTTGAAGAAGTACCTACCGAAGAGACTATTGTTGAAAATTCTATGGACGTTAAGGAACCAGTAGAACCAGTCGAACCAGTCGCACCAGTCGCTCCAATTGTAGCGGCACCTGAACCAGAGTTGGCTACAGGTCCAGTCTATATGTTCTACCATAAGTCTGGTGCCAAAGATGAAATTCGCGTTGGTAATAAGTATTGGCGTCGCTATATAAGCACATATGCTCCATTTGTGTTTAAGGATCCTAAGACTCCAAGTGTTACTTATTCATCCTTAGAAGCAGCACTTGGTGCGGCTAAATATCAATATGGTACAGATAAACCTGAACTTGGGGCTCAAAAATTCTCAACTGTCAGCGATATTCACCAGGGTGTATTAGCTAAACGATCTGCTTCAAATACACATGAACATGCTGAAGAATTAACGATTGAAGAGGGTGATGCTATGCGTGATACTCAAAAATTGGCTGCTATTCGCAAACTTGCCAAATGGGATCAGGCTAAGTGGGACGCAGCTAAAGAAGGTATATTAAATGAATTTGTACGTCAACGTTACGAGGGAGACGCACATTTCCGTGATATTCTCAATGCTGTTAAGGGACAAAAAGCTAAGTTAGCTTACTTTATGGCCGGCGGACCCAATGAACTCAGTGGTAAGGTTGATGGTGAGACAATTAGTGGCGATAATATGTATGGTCGTGCATTAATGCGTGTTGTCGGATTAACTTATTAAACTATAGGTTTTAGATACATTATTTTTCAATATTAAAATATACTATTGAAAAAATAATGATTTATTTATTTTTTAGCAAGAAGTTCGGCGAAACGAGCTGGAATAACTTTATTTACATTACATTCATTACAACATTTTTTTGTCGTTTTTCCCCAAAGTGGCTTAAGTGGTGCTGGATTATTTCCATATATGTCTTCACAACGTTTAGGACATAAACAACATATTGGTTGTTCATCTAATTTTATACTAGATTGTTCCGATGACATTTTAAAAAGATTGCGTAAACACATAATACTCTGATTATATTATTCATTTTTTTTGCGGTGTAATCTACCCGATAATAATCTTCATTGGAGTTAAGGATGGAAACATATCAGGCGTGGGAAATTACGTTATTTCATTTTACATTAGGCGTTTTGTTTAGTTTTGGTGTATTGTTTTCTAAACGCATTGAAACGCAAACAATTATTTTTATATGTTTATTACTTATTGTCTTAGGTATACGACATTGGAATGGTTGTATACTTACACCCTATGAAAGTGATATACATGATCCTAGTAAACCAAACATTTCTGAATTAGCACGAGCTATTTGGTTACAATATCCAGAACGTGTATCTATACGAGACGGCGAAGAACTTGTGTGTACAGTTCTATTAACTCTTATTATATTTCGTATAGCTATGACATTAATCCTTCCAGCCAATGTATTGTTTTAACATATAGACAGCAGCCGCGGCTAACATTGCATTAAATGTATAGGGCATAATATCCTCCATACTATCATCATAATTTGTTCCAAATAAATGGTCCATACCATCTGCCCCAAAATTTTTGGTTGGATCCTTGTGATGATTTCTATGTGTATCTGCTCCGAATATACTATAATTAATCATATGAATCGACGTGTATGTGAATCCATACAATAATACAATACTTGGAGGTACGAGCCAAATACCAGTTACATACTGAATAACCAATGGGCTTAGACACATTCCCATATCCGTAAAAAATTCAAAGAAGAGTTCCGTACGACGATCTAAAAACTTACAATCTTTATCTTGATGATGATACATAAGATGTGTATTCATCCATTTCAATATATCATTGTCATATAGCCAATGAAGTCCCATATGTACAACATAAACCCAAAAATACATAATATGCATGGCAATTAAAGCAGCAAATGGATTCCATTCGGGAGTGACTAACAATACAGCAAATAAATCTGTAATAGCCAATCCTAGTAATGTTTTATTAAAAAATTGGGTTATAACATGTTGTTTTAAAGGTTTTTCTGTATTAACATTCATTTAGTACCCCCTTCTTGATTAGACTTGATATATTTGGAGGTTAATTTGAACGACAGAGTTAGTTTTAAGCCAGCGGATGTTAATCAAGTAAATATGTCTAGATCAATTGAAAGTACTCCAAAACAAAGTGTTGAAGAAAATGATCCTGATACAAATTCAGTACCTCTTTTACCTCGTTCTACAACAACGTCAATATGCGAATCTATTATACAACAAGACAATATTGTAAGTTTACCAAAAGATGAACGTCCTGGATTTTTTAAATCACTATGGTTATGTATATGTCGTTGTAAATGTTAAAATTTATATATGAATATAATCTAGATATATGCCATCCGCTATTCGCATATTAAATAAACATATTTTACAAGCTGTGATAAATGGTTTACATCATCGCACACAACTCATTACGATTTCTATACCAACTATTGAATATATTTCATGGCCTACTAACAAACAAATATCTATTTATCTTGATGATAGACGTATTGAATTAGGTTATAAGACTGTTCAAGAGGCTTCTACAGACCATACTTTATTAACAACTCTTTTAACGGCATCAGGTGTTGAACAAGTTCGATGGGATATGCCTATTCCAGATTTAATGACAGAAATCAACATGGAAAAACCTAATGATAATTGGTTAAAACCAGATACTATAACAGTTTATAAAAATAATAAACAAGAATTGAAATAACCCGGATTATAAGTTTATATAATTTTATAATTATATGTTAATTATATATAAATGATTCTAGTTGTTGGACCTGGAGGAAATGGACAAACATACTTTATGGATTTTTTAATTGAGAATAAAATATCCATAAATGACCACAATGATAAAGATTGCTTAAAACATATGCCAAGTCCATTGAATATACCTAATAATGTAAATATTGAAAAATGTATTTTCTTATATAATCATCCTTATTATTGCTTATTATCTCATTATAGACGAAAGTGGGCATTAAAACAATGTAAAAAACTCGGTAATCCTTTTAAATTAAGAAATGAACAAATACAAGATTTTAATACCTTTAAAGAATTAACATTAAAACATAACAAAGATATATATGGTATAGAAAATCAATTTGTAAATTGGTTAACTCTAAAACCATCCTTTCCAATATTATTTTTAAATTTTAAAGAGGTTTTAGACAAAAAAGATATACTTGATAATTTTTTAGGTGTTAAACTAGACTATACTAATTTTAAAGAAGAAAGCCGTCATACGTATATAACAGATGAATTATATCCCATTTATGATAGTTTATTTGAATATATGAAATCAAAAATAAATATGTATAAATATATACCAAATGAATCAAACATAAATATGTATAAATATGTGCCAACTTTATCAATCGATAAATGTCAAAGAAACGGTTGTAAATTTAAAGTACATACAAATATTCAAAACAACGGTGGTACTCATTGTTGTAGATCCTGTAAAGATCGAAATTCCCACGGACCCGCATGTGAAGGTCAACTTATTGATTAAAATTGATAGAGATTTATACTCATAATATATTTAATAAAATGACATTACGACCATCATGGGATGAATATTTTAAGACTATTGTACAGGCGACTGCTACTCGTAGTCCATGTGAACGGCTTCAAGTCGGTGCATTGCTTGTCACAGATAATCGCATTATTAGCCAAGGATACAATGGATATTTACCAGGATGTGCCCATAAATCTATTGTTCGTGATGATCATGAACAGGCGACTGTTCATGCCGAACAAAATGCTATTGCCGATTGTGCAAAACGTGGTGTAAGTACCACTGGTACAACTGTTTATGTTACACACTATCCATGTATAATTTGTACACGGATACTGTTAGCTTCGGGTATAAAAGCAATTAAGTATATATATGATTATAAGAATGATGTACTTGTGAAACAATTTGCCGACGAAATGAAGGTTACAATTGAAAAACTAGACTAATGTCTACGTTGTTGTTGCTGTCCTCGTATAAAATAACCTGTTATAGCACCAATAGATAATCCTACAACCATTCCATAAAGAAACCATGTTTGATTTCTTTTCCATAAATAATCCAAAACCAGTTTTCCTAATGGATTACTTTCAGCAATACTTATAATATGAGGTTTATACATCTTATTTTAAGAGTTGAAAAATATAAAATATTTTTTCCGCAGAGATAAAACCATATATATAAACGCATACTAAACAGTTAGACTCGGTTCAAAGACACGTACAGGACCAACTGGTGTATTATAGACAACAACACCACATGGTTCTATTGGAATTGGACCATTATTTAAGATAGCATATTCTTGATAGAAATTAATATAGATACCAGCGTCTAATATAGTTAAAGCATCCTGTATCATCTGTACAAAGTTTAATGGAAACACAGCAGCATTAGATATTAGAATCTCTGGATTTAGAAAACTAATTATTGGAACATTTTTTGTAATATGATTATTATGAATCATGGGCACACACCACATATTATTAATTTTAGATATACGTATAAAATCCGCAAAGTTAGCTTTACGAAGACGCCAATTATTTTCAATTATACCATTTGTACGACGAACATGTACATCATTATTTTCTAAAAATGTTAACAGTGGTCTTAAATGAATATTTGTAAAAGCATCATATAGTGTTACATGATTATTCTTATGTAGATACGCATTATAATCCCGTCGTGCTGCTAGCACATGTTCGTGACAATGACTAATACCAAAGAGATAAATCTCACCATAATCAGACACTGACTCATTATTACAATATGCACATCGATTATCACGCATAATAAGGGACGTAGGTTCAACAGAAAAAGACATTCTAAGAGGATGTTAATTAAACTATACCTTAATATAAGATTTATTCATTTTTTTTAATTTTATTTAAACCATAAAAATTGAATAACTTGGATAATGTTTAAAGATTATATTAACATGCCTTTATCTATTACCGACGGGGCTTTGCCCTGGCAACGATTAGCCGTAAAAAATGCTCATCCACGTGATGCACGTATTTTATTTGAAGAATCTACTCATACTTATACAGTAGATGGCTCATCTGATAGGATGATGTCCTGTACTGGATTTATTAGTAAATTCTATGAACACTTTAATCCAGATGCTGTTATTGAGAAAATGATGAAAGGACGTAACTGGAATCCTAACAATAAATACTGGGGTATGACTCCTGATCAAATTAAAAAAATATGGGATGATAGCGGTAAAGATGCGTCTGAAGCTGGTACTCGTATGCATTTAGATATTGAACATTATAACAATGCCGAGCCCGTAGGAAACTTGGCGGGTGATAACTACGAACCGCTAGATAGCCTTGAATGGACGTATTTTCTGAAGTATGATGAAGAACATCGCAAAGTTCGTGGATTTGAACCATATCGCACCGAATGGTTAGTCTTTAAAGAAGAGATTAAACTATCTGGATCTATCGATATGGTCTATAAAAAACCTGATGGCACACTTGCTATTTATGATTGGAAGCGTGCTAAAGATATTAAGAAAGACAATCCTTTTCAGAAAATGTATGCTCCATTATCTCATTTACCTGATACCAATTACTGGCATTATTCATTACAATTAAATATTTATCGTCGAATCCTACAAGAAAAATATGGTTGGGTAGTGTCTGAATTGGCTTTGGTTGTATTACATCCAAATGCTGGATCCTATGAAGTTATATCTCTTGATATTTTGGATGATGAAGTAGAAGCTATGTTTCAGTGGCGAGCAGGACAACTTGCTGGAACAGCATCTATTCCGTCAGCTGCCGTTGCAGAGGTTCAATCTGATTCTGAGGAGTCGGCTGAACCTGTGAAGAAAGGGACGTGGATGGGATTGTCTGAGCCTGAACCGAAGACTGAGAAGAAGTCTGGTTGGGTTGGGATTGAGGAGGATTAGAGGGTGCGTCTTGAATATGAATTGGTTTAATTTTACGACCAAACTGTTTAGAAATGTTTTTGTATGACTCATTACAATAGTCAATTAGATTTTGAACTTGATTGCGAATATCTTCTTTATCATGTGTAGGTTCTAATACACGACGAATTAAATCACGACTACCGCCACAAAAGACATCTTTTACATATCTTACAGCAATATTAAAACGACGATCTTTTTCACTACGCTGAAGAATTGTTTTCCACTCTTCTTCGTTAACTTCATTGGCCATATATTTTACTCGTAATTGGCGAAGTGTTTCAGCATCATTGTTATCTTGGGCAAATCGAAGTTCATCTTCATTCTGTCGCATATGTCGCCATACTTCACCAAGCCATTCATTAATTGTAAGTTTTTTATTAGGAGCACCGCGGGTACGATACGGTATATATCCGCGTTCAAAGAGAATTCTTACAACTCGTTGGTCAAGATCACGGTCACCACACGGATTATTGGGTTGTGCAGTTGGATTCAAACCTTGACGACGTAAATATTCAAAGTAATGTGGATTATGTACAGGACCATTTGCTATAATTCCTGTTTTCCAATTAAATGCTGTATTACAGGCAGTACACCACATCTGGTCACATCCATCAATCTTAGAAATACGTACACCACACTTGGGACATGGTTTGGATTCACGAGTAATTAATGCTGCTGTTGCTACGTTTTCTGGATTACATGTATGTTCGCTAGTACGATTTTCACCCTTAAATTCATGACAATCAGGACATGTCCAACAATTACAGATTCCACATTTCCATGCTGTACTTAGAAATCCACGACAATCTGGTCCAGGGCATGGACGAATAAAAGCAGCGGCAACTACACGTGCTGCGGCAGCATCTTCTGGATTAGCTGAAACTGTATTTGTTGTACTGGCTGTCTCATGTAATGGTCGCACTGGACGCTGACCAAAACTACTTAATGCACCATATGAACGACTCACTTCAATTTGATAGGGTCGTTTAAGTTTTTCCAAGGCTGCTATTTGTGCGTCGAGTTTATTAATTTCATTTTGAGCTGCTTCTGTAAGTCGTTTGGCCTCTGCGTAATTCGCTGCTTGAGCCTGTGTTTCAGGTAAACGTGCTTTTTCTCTATCCATAAGAACTTTTTCTCGATGTTCTTTATAAGTTTTCAAACGAAAGGTTGCTGTCAAACATGTATCAAGAAAGTCACGTTCCCAACCATGACCGCATTCATTATTTATACAACGTGGTGTATCACTAATATCATTTAATAAATAAGCTTGTAAACAGGTACGACATATACCTGTTTTACAATATGGACAACTAGATTTCATTCGTGTTGATTTGTTAAACTCATCAAAACAAATGGAACATGAGGTTGATTCGGTCATAGTGTTAATTTTAGAATGTTTCTAGAAAACATGTTCAATTTTTATCATTAGGAGACGTAGGCATATGACTTTCTATCCACATAGCAATAGATCTAGGTAGTTCAGATTCAGAGAAAATATGTGAATGTGTTGTAGTTGATTGAAATGGCATACCCTTTATATCCAATATAACAAAACGTCGTTCTTCTTGTGGTGGAGTTGTGCTACCTATCCAAGTTGAAATTTGGAGTGTTTGTGTATCATGTCTTATAGCTGTATGTAAAACATCTATCTTATAGTTTTTTGCTAATTGTTTCCAGTCTTCATGTTGGTTGCTTGAACCACCTTCTTGTGTAGTCGGTTGCATACTATCCAACCAATCAGCCGGAATCTCCTCTGGATAAGTGTATCCGCGTGTATATGTACTTGGCTTGCGAGACATATATCCTAACTGTTCATAAAGACTATCTGTTCCACGTCCTACCACACTTAATAAAGCTGTTTCACCCTCCTGTAACATTGTGCCTTGACCCAATGGTTTTAAATATGGTACACGTTGATTTAAAATTTCTTCAGCATATCCAAATGACCGAATCAATTCATCCACTAAGCGAACTATAAGAAGTTTTATAGGATCGCTATAACGTTGTGTCTCAGTTGTATGAATTAAACAGGTCTGTTTGCTATTTACCCATGTACAACCTGCTATACATTTTTCTTTTGTACTTTTCAAGCAATCACGACGTAATACAGAGGGTGTACCTGGTGGACCATCTAATGTAATCATAGGACGAATTACTGGTTCTATTAATCGTTGTAAACGTTCTTGTATCATAGATAAAGGTAATCTATGACGTGCTTTACGTAGGACTTCAATCTGTTTACGAACATCAGTTGATTTTGAACGACGCTCATGTAACCAATTTGAGAATGAAATACGTACATGTTGATATGATTCTTCTAGGTGTTCTTCATCAGTTTGTGTAATTATACCCTTTTGACCAAGTGTAGCATCTGCTTCCCACTGCATTTTATCCGGTATATCTGTAATCATTTCATGCTCATCCGTAAATAATGATTGTAAACTTCTATCTAATGAGGTTGGTTTAATTGGTATTACTGCTCCACATATAAGTTTTATACCGCGATATTTTGTTTCACCATCAATACCAGCTGATGCTACAAGTGATACTGGCTTGAATCCTGGAAATAATTCTACAAGAGTTGGTGAACTCTTAAATCGTGCGGATAATATTTTGAAGGCGTCGCTGACTTCTGGTTTTTCAGATACTTCGTCAAACTTATCATAGTAACTTGGTAAATTTGGTAAAACTATTCCATCGTCACGAACAGGTAAATATATATGTACTTGTTTACCATCCCATTGTACCCAAATACCAACTGTACGATTTGTTAAATCTTTGACCAATCCTTTTGGTATAATATGTGATGCATTTATTGTATTCATAATATGACTTAATAAGGGAATGCCAGATTGGTCGTCTTGTAAAATCCATGGATGAACAGGTTCAACTTTACGAGCACATCCATATTCATTTGAATAATAATGCTCAAAAAAAGCTTCAAGTGAATCCCTTACTGGTTTTGTTAAACTTGATGTAAATCTTGGATGAATAACACCTAATAAAGTTTTTTTATCACCTTCAGTTCCTTCATAAAATACTAATGGATCATACATACCTGTCTTTTCATCTACAATCACAAATAATAATGGTTGATGTTTATGAACTTGATTTGCAATTGAAATACCAAATTCAGGACATAAAATACGTGCTGGTTCTTCCTTATCCTTTGGAAATAGAATTTTTACAAGTATAAAACCTGTATCAGTTAATAAATTTGGCGTGGCAAATAATGATTCCCATAAACGTAAATCTTTAATTATTTTGTCATCATTCATATATTTTTCAAAGTTTGCCCATGCTCTATCACGTTTAGCAATCGGTGACTGGTCTTCTTTTTCAGTTCCAATATCAAATTCATGAATTAATGTACCATAATTTGCCTGTTCAAACGCATGTCGTAATTCTTCTTTTTTCTTATTAAACAATAAGTCTTTTATATCTTTTTCAAGTTTAATGGTTGATTTTGTATTTTCTCCTGAAATTTGAACATCAATCGCATAACTAGCATAGGCTATGAGTGATAATACATTTGTACTTGTATTTGTTGATCCTAAACTATATCTTACAAATGCATGTGCTATTGGTTTGAGTCTTGAATTTGGACCTTCCTGTAATACACCCTTAATATTTGTCAAAAAATTTTCAGGTGATTGACGTAGAATAATATTTACAGATTCTGGTGGTACACCAACTGTACCACGCTCTAATTCAAACCACTCTTTTGTTATACGTCCTAACACATTTTGGCTCGGAATATAATAACTATTTTTATAACCGCCATTACGTTTTACATGAAATGGTTGTAATTCTTCAAGTATAGGAGCTGCTGGTGCTTCTTTGGTCGCCTTTTTTTCAGGTAAATTAGTTGTTACGTCTTGTTGTCCCTTAGGTAATTCTACAACAACTCCTGACTTAGGTCCAGCCTGAGCTCCTTTAGGAACTTCCAAATCATCAGGACTTACAAAACAACATGGCATAGCAAAATTATCAGGATGATATAATTTCTTTTGAAAACCAACATATTTTGCAACTGGACCACCTTCTGTTGTATTTTTACGAACTAATACTGTTTCTCCAGTGCGTGGACGTGTTGTTTCTATTATTTCACTACCTTTACAAAAAGGGCATGTATTTTCTGGTTTACTTTTGCCGTTTCTCATGAGTTTACCCTTAAATTCACTAGGTATTAACGGAAAATCTTCGCGTATACACCAATATTCAGCACACATATAAAAATTAGGTTTTGTATCATTTGTTCCTATTCGTAATACTGTCCATAAAGGTTTTCGCTCATTTGTCTTTGGATTTATTTGTGCGTTTTTAAGTTGTATAATCTCTGGGTCTTGTGGTGCTACACTTTCATCACCTGCCAATGGAAATCCTAAACGTAGTGCTAGTTTTTCAAGTTTTAATATTTCTTCTATATTTTTACCACGCTGACCCTTAGATTTTGATGCAATACGAATAGCCTCTAAAAAATCAGGACGGTCAAATGGTGCTTCCACCCAAAATACATCATCTTCATATTCTTTACGAGCACGTCTATAGGTTTCTGGAGCCATTACATGAGGTTGTTTATCAGCACTCTTTTGACATTTACGACTATATGTTTGTAATCGAGCATCATCTTTTGGTGCTGTATACTCAAACAATTCTTTGTCATATTCAATAAGACGTTTCAAATACCAACTATCACCAATAGGTTGTAATACTTCATCACGACCTATAACAGTTGTTATATCACGTTGTAAATTACGTTGACTGTTTGTAGCAGTTGGTTCAGGCACGACTTCAGAAACTTCTGCTTTTTGTTGTGCTAACGATGCTTCATATTCTTCTGGATCAATACCCATTTCTAATAGCTCTTCCATTGTTAACTCTTGTTGTGGTTCTACTGGTACAGATTCTTTAGGAACAACTGTACTTGCTGCTGAGGATGTTGGACCTTCGCCACGTAATTCACTAGCTGTATTGCTAACAAACACCATAAGAAATGATATTATTCTTGTTAAATCTTTTTCGGATTCAACATTGTTTAAACTAAAAGAATATAATGGATGATTTTGAAAATTAATCTTTACACTAGCTCCAGAACTATATAATGGAACTGTTGAATCATCTAATTCAATACCCTGTTCATGCTTAGATAACCATGTATCTAACTCCTCCTTTGCTTCTAACAATGTAAGTCCGAATTCTTCACTTACTCGTTTAGTATCACTATCATCAAGTACTCCTTCTGTAGATACTTGCTTTTGTTGTATCATATTTGTAATGTATCTTTGTATAGGATTATGTTCCAAACTAAAATTACTTATAGCTTTGTAACGTAAGTATATGGCTGCCTTGTCTGTATCTTTTTCGGCTGGTGTATAACTTTCAAATAAGGATGAAAAAACTGGTAAACGTGCTTGTAATTCACGTAAGTTTGGTTTACCTTGTGAATGTATTGTTGTAAACTGATAATCTGCTTGTAATTCACTTAATTCTGGTTTGGCATCTGGCCAAGGTGTATCTTTCATAAATACGTTGACCATTTGTATGGCTTCTTTTACAACAGTTAGTGTAAGTGGTGAATCTTTACGAGGAGCTAATAATTCTAATTCACCTACTCCTGTTTCGTATATACGAACTGTCCATGTTGTACCAGTTGTATCACGACTTTTTGTAGAAATTGGTGATTTTAATACAATGACAGCACCGTCTTTTGTATCTGGTTGATCTGCTAAAAACGTGTTTAATAATTTTTTATCCTCTATTTTTGCTGTACCACGAGCTGTAACTGCTAATTTCACAAGTGGAACTGAACGACTACGAGCAGGAAAATAACGAATAAATGGTACAGAATCTGATGGTTCCATATCATAAAATTTTAGTTCAAGTACACCTGTTGCAAATTTATCTTTTTTGGGAAGTTTGAATGTTGCTACCCATAAATTTTTAAGTTGTACTGTGGAATCCTTGTCTAATGATGTTATAGCACGCTGTATACGTGAAAGACGAGCATCTACCTCCTTACGATACGTCTCTGCTGTTTCTAAACGCTGACTATCTTCGCTATTTATTGGACCTAAGGCCTGTTTAAATGCGTCTAGTGTATCTAACAAAGGAAAATAGAGTTGGAAAAATCCTTGAAATACTGCTTCTGATGGTGGATTTGTCGCCGTAATATTTAGAGTTTTTGCTATAGATTCTAAATTCCATACATGAATGACTGTTTCGATAGCTGATTCAACATTCATACGAGATAATAATATTGGAAAAACTGCTTTACGTGAATTATCTAACCATAAATGCTTATTTGGTTCACCAAGTATTGTTGGTGAAAAAGGATTTGCTAAGGTTTCCGTAAATGGCCATTGGAATTCAATGGGTGTATAGATTCCATCTTTGACTTCTTTGGCAATAAATACATTTTTTGGTAACCAGGATTTTGTTTTATTATGAAGTGCTATACGTTGTTTAAGTGTGAATAATGTTTCAAATGGATAGACACCTTCCAGGGCGTATGTGGTTGTGGACGTACAACTATCGTGTTGTATGACCTGGATTCGATCGGTATATAACGTTTGAATCCGGGGCGGGGCAGTAATTATGTCTTCCATCCTTACTGTGGATTTAGTAATTCATTTCAGATTTAACGCGTCTTTCACGTGCTCCTTGTATGTAGGAGAATCTGTAATATGTACACCACAGTATTCTACTGGATGTGCAGCAAAATCTGTATATGTATATATCTTTGTATGTTCAGCTTGTTTTAGAAGCCACGCAAAATGATTCCAGAACTCGGGGTTATGACCTATACTTGCTGTACCAACATGACTCATTTCATGAAGGGCTACGAATAAGATGACGTTTTCGTTGACAAGTTCTTCGTTTTTATTACGCTGGCGAAGGCACATA
>Ga0007870_1000037_pt1 | contig 60092 bp, 92 predicted proteins | sample CryBogCBH04Jul08_FD_71207 | JGI IMG/M metagenome (GOLD analysis project Ga0007870, IMG submission 71207) | Freshwater microbial communities from Crystal Bog, Wisconsin, USA - CBH04Jul08 | ecosystem: Environmental > Aquatic > Freshwater > Lake | place: Crystal Bog, Wisconsin, USA | collected...
CTGCTGCACCTGCTGCTGCTGCACCTGCTGCTGCACCTGCAGTACCCCAGCGCCAAGAATTAACACAACCATATAATTTTGGGTACTCGGCACCAGCTGCTGCTAAAGCTCCGCGCTCAGTTACAGGTGATTTTGAAGAGGCAAGAGATATCACAGGCACCTATAACAACAGCAGGAAATATGAAAGCATGGTTCTTGGCGCCGGCCTAGCGCGTTTGTTTGAAGCCAATGGTGTGAGTGTTGATGACCTATACATTGCACAGAAGAAGGCTGGATATACGGACGAACAGATCAAATCTGTATTTGCCAAGTATGGTCTGGAATTGCCTACTGCTGCAAAGACCACGGCCAAACCCACGGCCAAAACTGCAGCTGCGGGTGGTCGCATAGAGCCCACTGTTGCCAAACCCACAACAGCATCTACACAATCCGCTGTGGTCCCGCCTGCCACTGCCACGACACAGGCTGTGCCCAGTGCAGCAGCTGCAGCAGGCAGTGCAACTCGAGGCAAGCCGTCGCCTGAGCAACGTGCCAAGGCACAGACACAGTTCAAGCAAAAAGCACAGACAGCTCAACCCGCAGCTGCGGCATTGATCAAAACCGGTGATGCAGCCATAGACCAGCTGTTGAATGACAAGCTCAGCCGAGAAGGCAAGGAAGCAGCACTGGCTATGGCCAGGGAACTGCTGTATCAAGAGCAGCAAAAACAAATGAAGACGGTGCCTGGTATCAGGGGTCTGGTGTCTAGGCTCAATGCCGATCAGGCCAAAAAGATTCTAAACAATCTGGCTGTGCACAAGATACAGGAACAGGATGCAGCCGGCACTGGCCATCCGGACATAATACAACAGCTGACTCTGGCCATAGGCAATATCAAACGACAGGACCAACAACAGATGCTGTTGCGAGATCTGCGTATGATAGCAGGTGTACCAGCTAGGCCTGCCAGAACACCAGCAACCTCAACCAAAACTGCAGCAGCTCCTGCTACACCTACTTCTGCTGCTGCTGCTGCCTTCGCCACCGATCTGCGTAATGGTATTGCCGCTGCCATACCCCCTGCCACAGCACCTGCTCAGCCAGTAGCTGCATCTTCAGCAGCCAAACCAAGAGTCAGGGTACAGGCCGGAAGTCAGCAAACATGAGACACACTGACATCATCGTGCCCTCACTGTGGTTTATCACCGAAACCAAAGCTCGCATTGACCATCCAGAGGATTTGGTATTTGATCAAGGTTCTGCCGGAGCTCAGCGTGCACTCAAGGCCATGCAGCATGCAGCTGCTGAACCTCAGACTGTCACTGTCAAATGGGACGGCAGTCCTGCCATAGTGTTTGGCCGAGATGCCAATGGCTTCACGCTGACAGACAACACAGGTTTTCGCAGCAAAAAACCACAAGGCATGCCACGCAGTGCTGCAGATCTGGACAGCATGCTGTTCATGCGCAAGCCAGATGATCCTGGTAGGCAAGAATATAGCCGCAGCATTGCAGGACTCTATGATGTTTTGCAAAAGAGCCTGCCAGCCACTTTCCAGGGCTATCTGCAGGGCGACGTGCTATGGACCAAGAAACCGCCTGTGGTAGATGGACATTATGTGTTCAAACCCAACAAAATCACCTATCGCATACCCGTTGACAGCACATTGGGTGAACAGATTGCACGCAGTCGCGCGGGCATTGTGGTACACAGCAGATTTCTCAGCCGAGATGATGAGGAGCCTCGTGCCATTGGTCACGTGGCCAGCAGCGGCATGTTGCCTGTGGCAGGTTTGGTAGTCATGGGTCCAGAGATACAAGATTTACAGAGCATCAACCTACCCAAAGCCACTGTGTCAGCACTGCGAGACTTTGTCAACAGCACAGCTGCTGACATTGATAGGTTTCTAGATCCCAGTGAACTCAGCAGTCGTCAGCTGACCAATGTGCCTGATCTGCTGAAGAAGTATGTCAACACCAGAGCCTATACAGGCACACAGGGACTGCATGATGCAGCCACCGGATTCATAGACTGGGCACAGAGCTCTGGCAGTGGTCTCACTGATCGCAAGCGGCAGAATCTCATGACATGGATAGATCAAAATCCCAGAGGCTATGGAGCAGTCTGGATGACTGCTGAGAAGCTGAGCCAACTCAAGGACCTGCTGCGCAGCAGTGTTGACCAGCAGGTTGGTCAAAGCATACGTGCTGATCTCAGAGACCTGCCAGGACATGAAGGCTATGTGGCAGACACACCCAGCGGCAAGATCAAACTGGTCAATAGGCCGCACTTCATGAAGAAGGAGCCACAATCATGAGTCTGCCATTCTTGACTCAACTGGCTGAGAATCGCCTATTCTATGTTAAACACGCCAGTGATTTCAATGCCAAACAAATGAGCGAACTGGCATTTTTATATCTCATAGCTCTGCACATTCTACGCAGCGAGTATGACACAGCACCTTTTGCCCAGAACTATGCACGTCGTACCCTGAGCCACAATGGGTTTGCTCATGATGACAGACAAAACACAGATCTCTACCAGTTTCTGCGCGTGACTGCTGATCACAACAGCGACATGGCGCAGCAGCTGCACAATCCCGAGGCCAATGATTTGTTTTGGCATCAGACGCATTTCAATAGCAGTACTGCAAAACAGCTGCTGTCACTTATGGCTCGCAGCAGTTATGATGGCTCAGCTGCCAAGCGTTTGTTGCTGAGCCTGGAATCACAGCTGCACATCACCAACAGCAACTATCGCAGCGTGCGCAGGTTGGCTAGTGAATGGACCACACCACTGTTGGACACAGAACAAAAGCAGCTGACTGTCACGCGTCTCTTGCAGGCGCTGCGTGCCAAAGCTCGCTATGGCGATGTCATAAGTCCCTTGAGCAAAATGGCTCAGCAAAACAGATACGAGCTCACAGATGTGTGCAATCCTGAGACAGGAGCCAACTGCAGCACCGCACCTCAGGCTTCAGCAAAAAAACCAGAATTTGGCCTGATCAAAACACTGGCAGTGGCAGCCGGCATTGCTGTGGCCAATCATCTACTCAACAAGGCATCAAAGACATGAAGATAAGAGAAATACTTGCAGAAAACAGTCACGATGAATACAGCGAAGATATCCACAACGGCAGCTATGTGACAGACACACAGGACAGCTCTGGAGAAGTGTTTCGCGTCAGTCAGTATGAACCTGGCACACGACGCTGCTGGATTGGTGACAATCACGGCAGAGGCTGGTATATCCATCCATCTAGGCTGGTACTCTGCACTGATCAGGCCAAGATCAACCAATATTTTGGTCATGATCAAGACGATGAGTTGGCAGAACTAGATGAAAGTGCCAGTGGCGGTGCTACCAGTGCAGGTGCTGTGGCCAGTGTGGCCAGTCCTCTGGGAGCCAAGATCAATCGTCGTCCCAGCCTGTTTGGTTATGTGCCTGAGGCTGATGAAGACCCTGACTCACAAGACCACACGCCTCCGACCAAGATTGCATTTGCAGTGCGCAAGCGCAGCTGAATCACACCTCTGATATAAATATCCACGCAAAGCAGTTTTGCATAACTCTTTAGGAGAGACAAAATGACCGATCAAGTTAATGGTAATGCCCGCGCTGGCTCGTTCCTCAGTGGACAGCCTCAGTGGTGGTCCATTGCCACTCTGGCACCTGTGGCCCAGACCAACGTTGACACCCCAGTGGTGGATCTGCCTGGTTATCAGACCTATGCCACACTGGGCACATGGACCAATGTCACAGTGACCAATGGTGCTGGCACAGCTGTTACCTACAGCAGCCTCAACACCTACCTCAATGCTTTCTATCAGCAGCAGAACTACAACCTCATTGTCAACACGTTTGCAGGACGTGGCAACCCTGTGCAGGTTGGCATCAGCACGCTGCCCAGCAGCATCAACGGTGCAGCTATCAACCCCTACACCAGCGCATACTTTGCTCAGGCTGGTTACTACAGCCTCACTGGCAATCAAGTGTTTGGTTCGTCTTGGAACAACACCGGTTACACTGTCACAGTGGTCACAGTCAGCACTGAAAAGAACAATGTGTGGGAAAACTACGGTGCCAACAACTACAACACCGGCACAGCTGACAACACCAACAACAATGGTTACCTGATCCTCGCCAGTAACCAGCTGTATGGTGGCCTCAACGGTCTGGCCAACTACGATCTCCAGAGCGGCCAGGTGTTTGTGGCAGGCGGCGCCGGCAGCTCGGTGCAGAATTCCAACAGCTATTTTGCCACTTCAAACACAGTTGCACCCTATCAGTGCACATTCATCACAGACAGCAGCACCTACTGCAACACACTGGCTGCACTGGTCAGTGGACTGCCCGGTGGTTTGATCTAACCAATCACACAGCTGCCGCTACCAGAAAGGGCACCTCCGGGTGCCCTTTCGCATGACCTCTGGCTAAATATCTCGTTGGGGAGGCATGGCATGCTGCTAGATAAGGTATTTGATAGCGTAAAGCACATCAAGCGAGCTTGGGTGCGCCACAAGGGTCGGCTGCACAAGGTTGACCGCCAAGTAGAGCCCCAACGCCATCAACCACAACCAGCCAACTCCATGTTTCCCATCAAAAAACCAAGGTACGAGGATCCCAATGCTTGAATTCCTACGTGCCCTAACCCGAGAGGATGATGACATGCGCCGGCTTAAGAAATATGCACAGGTTGATCTCAATGGTTCTGAAGGTCTCTATGAGACCACTGCCGATCGTTTCAGCAGACAGGCCAAACATCATCTCAGTCAAAAAGAACTGGCCAATGCGCAAGATCCTGGTGTGTATCACATAGGTGATGTGGTTATATACGAAGGACAAGAAACAGAAATACGGATAGCCCGGGGACCATGTGCAACCGTGGGCATCTTTGATCAGGGAAATGTCAAAATGGTACACGAAAGCAAAGTCACACGCAAGGTTGAAGAAGGTGTTATAGGTGGCCTGTTGGGCATGCCTGCACTCAATAGGATGATGCAGCTGGCTGGCCTGGAAAGCGGCGCAGTGGTGGCAGAATCCAGCAACACACTGATGGAAGATGAAGGTGGTGACACACTCAACAACATGATCAAACAGGCCGAAGACCTGCCTGCCTACAAGGGCAACGCTGAAGCTGCACGCTTCTATGTCATGGGTGCACTGCTCAGCGCTATTGGTGCAAATATTGCTGCCAATCCTCCGCAGACTGTGGTTGGACAGAGCAAGCAACAGGCGCTGAATGCTTTGAAAGTCATGGGCGCTGATCTCATTAAAAGCAGCCAGACCATGGTCAAAGGACAGCAGGAGTGAGATTTGTTGAGATCACAGCAGGTCTCATGGTGCCGGTCAGCAATGATGAACTGTTGGTAGCCGAACGAGTGCGAGGGCATGCAGGCCCCTTGCCTCGTCAGACTCTCAACGACCGCGAACAGGAATTGGCTCGGCAGTTGGTATTCAGAGGCGTACTGGATCGCACCCAAATTGACGGCAAGACCTGTTACATCTATAATGATGTAGAATACGTGGAGAGAGACTAATGGCATACGTTACTGACGAAGAACGTGAAGCCATGGCACGTGTCATGGCCATACTCAATGGCAACGCTCCTGCGGCACCCAGCATGAGTCAGACACAGATTCACGAGTCATTGAGCACTGAGGGCGGTCCAGGCAATCCCAGCCAGGCTGAAATCGCAGCAATGAGCAATGTGTTGAAAACGCTGAACAAAATCAGCAACGAAGTTATTATGGAGAGCACTGCTGATGACAGGCTCAGTGCTCGCACTGCCAGAGTGCCACAGGGTGTGGCAGTTGGCGAGTACAAAATAGAAATACATCTCAACGAAAACCGCACAGCAGGCAAGCAATACTACAGCATTCTACACACAGGTATGAACACAGTGATTGCCACTGAGATCACACTATATGAAGTGGCACTGTCAGTGGTCAAAATGCTCAATCGCAATAGATATGTTAACGATCCTGTGGTCCGTCGGTTGTTTGAGCTAGATGAGCGCTACACCGGATGCAAGACAGAAGCCATGGGCAACCAGCAGGCCAGGCGTCGTGCCTTGGCTCGAGGTGACTCTGTCAAAGAAACCATACATGAGACCAAGTTTCAGAGAGCCCTGGAACAGGCCGGGTCAATCAAACGCGAAATCAGGCAGCTGTTGGAAGATTGCAGTGCAAATCACAGATAAGGCTGCTAAGAAATTTGCAGAACTGCAGAAGACACAGCAGGGCTGGCCACGTATAGAGATTGCAGCAGGCGGATGCAATGGGTTCAGCAAGCAGTTCAGCTGGTCTTTGACTGCTGCTGCTGATGACCTAGTGATAGACACAGGCATGGGCCAGGTGTTGGTTGACAGCGCCAGCTATGAACTGTTGAACCATGCCGTGGTGGATTGGCACACAGACATCACCAGCAGCGGGTTTGTGATTGACATACCTCAGGCAGCCAGTACCTGCGGCTGCGGGTCCAGTTTCAGCCTCTGATCATTGCTCTGTGTGGTTTGTGTCACTGGCAACGCAAACTACTGCGCAGGTGGCTGTCGTGGTCTTGTGTGCCAAACATAAATACCTCACAGCACAGGCATCATGGCCCATTGGCCGAAAGAGGTTATCATGTTCGTCGACGATGTAAAAACCAGCGCAGACCACAGGCTCAAGCAAGTGACGCACACACTGCAACATGTGCATGGGATAAATCTGCAGTTGGAACAAACCAGTTTGTCACGTATTGCAGCCCTTTATCAGCGCAGCAAGCAGATCAAAAACCACATAACCAACGAGGGCAGGTTCAACAGCTATCACGTGGATCCCAACTATACCAAACACCTACTGATCATGGAAGCCACAAGACTGTATCTCAGTGAGATAGCTCCCAAGCGCCGACCACGACAGTTGCGAGAGGGCGCCGAACAAAGGCTTACTTCAAACCATGCCTATAGATTGGGTCGTTGGATGATGAAGTACAGCGAGGACGCACGTCCCAAGGAACCCAGCGAAATCAAAAAGATGAATGTTTGGAGCGAAGTGGGTGATGATCTGACTCGCATTGGCACTGCCTACGAACACAAAAGCATCAGAGATCTGATCAACACCTATCAAGAAAGAATGAAAGATCCAGACGAAGACGTACGCGATCGAGCAAAGGACAATATCATGGCATTGAGCGCAGCTCATTCAATGTATGACAAACAACGCAAGCAGGGCCAGGTACAAATGGACGAAGCCACTGTGAACCACATGGCTGACACAGCTGCACACCGAGACATGGACCCAGAATTGGCCAAGCTGATGAAAAAGTACGGAGTAGATGCTGGTCATGACATGGACGAAGGCAACAAGTTCACAGGTGCGCTGGCAGCTGCCAAGGCCTCAGGCAAAGATGCATTCACTGTTGACGGCCAACACTATGATGTGAAGGAAAGCCGCAAGCTGCAAGAAAATCACATGCAGCACCATGACTACCAAGCCAGCATGGCACGTAGTGAGCTGTATCGCAATGTCAAGTATGGCATGGACATGATGAAGATGATTCACAAGGATCAGGAGATTGAACCTTGGATTGCTGGCAGTCTCACCACTGCAGCTATGAGTTTGGACAAGATCTATCACTACATGGACTACTATATGAATGCTGAACCTGACGTGCTGGGCGAAGCAGCTCCCATGCCAGACATGGACATGGACGATGACACTGATCAAGAGCTGGGCGAAACCAGTGGCAGCATAGCACGCATGAATCTGCTGCACATCATAGAAGACAGCATGCAGCTGTTTCACATGATACAGCCTGGTGACCACCTTGAGGGTTGGGTAGCCATGAAACTGACCAAGGCCAGTGCCAGCATCAGCTGTGCCAAGCATTTCCTAGACTACAAGCAGTTTGAGCTACATGCAGGTCATGATGTGGAACTGGATGAAAGCCGCTACGGCATGGTGGCACGCATGCTGCGCGAAGCTGCAGACAATCCCGAGCAGGACCTGCAGCATGCACAGACTCTGATTGCTGCTAAGAGCATCAGTGATGATCTGCAGAACATGGCAGAAAAAGTGGCACGCATGGGTGTGGACGACCTCATGCCATTGGTTGATACCATGAAAAGTCAGTTTGGTCCAGAAGCAGCTGATGCCTATAACGCAGTGATGAAGAAGCAGCTGGAAGATCTCTTGCAGGGTGTGCAAACAGCCAAAGATCAAAGCGACGATGCGGTGTTGGCACTGCAGGCCGGGGGTATTCCTGGACAGGGCAGCAGCGACATAGAAACCATCAACATGGCGCCAGCTGATGTGTCAGCAGCACCAGCACCAGCACTAGCACCGGCAGCACCGGCAGCACCAGCTGCTGCAGATGGTCAGGGCACCACTCCAGCAGCAGCTGGTGGCAATGAGCCACTGGGACGTGCTATGAAGCAACCTGCTGCGGCAGCTGCAGCGGTGTCCGAGGGTCGCCGCAGACTTGGAGAATTGAAAGCAGATCCATTGGCCAAGGAAGTGGAACAGGCCAAGGCTGAATTTTTCAAAAAAGGCAAGGTCGTCAAGGTTGGGCCATCCAAAGTGGCTAGGGGCAGTGAGTTCTATCGGCGCAACATGCAGGGCGGGCACATTGGCCGCACAGGCACAGGTCGTGCACTGGGCAATGAGTCTGCTGTGAATGAAAAGTGGGATACTGAGATGCACACTGCTGAAAAGGACAAGGGCAAGTGGGAAGGCTATACCTTGGCTGATCTCAGGGCCAAGAAGAAACAGCTCATGCACAAGTCCGAACGCACAGCTGCTGAACAAAAAACCGTGCGACAGCTGAACTTTGCCATACGAGCCAAGCAAAAGCATGCCTGGGGCGATGTTGATGAGGGACTGTTTGGCAGCAAGCCCAAGACCACAGTCACACAGGTGGATGTGCGCGGCAATCCCATAGCAGCGGCCAAGCCCACAGACAAGATCAAAGGCAAGACCACAGTCACACAGGTAGATGTGCGCGGCAATCCCATGGCAGCGGCCAAGCCCACAGACAAGATCAAAGGCAAGACCACAGTCACACAGGTAGACGTGCGCGGCAACCCAGTGAAGTCAAAGCCAGCCATGGAGGCTGTTAGAAAAAACAAGAGTCCCTATGCAATTGGCATGTATCAGGCCAAGAAAGAAGCAGGACTTGATCCCAAAAAGCCAGCACATGATCTGCCCAAAAAGATCATAACTCGTGCACATGAAATTGGAGCCAGCATTGAGGGCACTGATGAAAGTGTCAAGAGACTCAAGGGACTGCTGGAGCAGGCTCAGCGCGGTCAGCGTCAATATGAGCGCAGCCTAGCTGCGCATCGCAAGTCATTTGCACAACAGGTGTCAGAAGGCAGCACCAAGGACCTGCTGCTATCTGGTCAGGGACTGGAAGGCGATCTACTGCAAAACAAGATCCGTGAGATCCGTGGTATGCAACATAATCTCACGCAGCAGATTCGGGTTCTGGAAGCTGACAGCAGGAGCAAGCTGTTGACTGCAATCAAGGAAGAGCGTCGTGCTGCTCGTTTTGCCGCAGCCAGGGCTCAGAAGCCTTGGGGAGTGATGTATGAATCACAGGGAAAAAGATGCAGCCAGTTCTTTGAAGATCAAAAGGCCAGAGACTACTGGGTACAGCTGCGTGCCAACGATGGACTGAAAGTTGATCTGATCAATCCCAAGCATCTAGACGCTGCTGTGCGACGCTAACGGTCACACAGCACATGCGTTATAGAGAAATACAAAACCTGCCCATCAGCCAAGAAGAAGCTGAGAACAGCCTCATGGATCTGGTCAGTGCCTATCGCAGCAAGGATGAGGCCAACATCCCTATGAAGGAAATTCTCACCACTTTGCACAACATAGGATTTGATGCCAACACACGCTGGGTCATGGATAGCTTGAAAAGCAAAAGTGGTGTGGCAAGGATCCTGCCTGATCGTGTGGAACTGCAACAGGATCAGCTGAATAGCGGAGAAATCAGCGATGCCGAGTCACACAAAAGCCAAGAAAAAGTGGACAAGATGGCTCACAAGGCCGCCAAGAAAGGCATAAAAAATGGCAGTTAATGGTGGCACCACAGCCAGCACTGTGTTCATTACAGCTGCTGATGCCAGACAGAATCCCATACGCGAACGTGTGATCTTTGACGAAAGCACAGAAATCAGCAGTGCCATATTGGAAGCTGTGCGCACTGGATATTACAGTGCACTGATCAATGGCGGCACTGTGATGACACAAAACCAAGGTGTCAGCGAACAGGTCAGCAGTATCAACGATGTGACCAGCACGTTCACTGTGCTAAATCATCCATGGAACAACGGTGATGCGGTGTTTGTCAACAGCACAGGAGCACTGCCCAGTCCGCTGAAATTGGCCACACTGTATTATGTGATATTTGTAGATGCCGATAACATACGTTTGGCTGTGAGCAAGCCGGCTGCATTGGCAGCTCGTCCGATCAACATCATGCTGAGCAATGGTCTCAACAGCATCACACTGACCAATCCTGGCAATGGCTACACCAGTACGCCGGCTGTGACTGTCAGCGGTGGCAATGCCGCAGTGGCTGGCACAGCGCAGGCTGTGTTGGCTGCCTATGGCAGTGTGAACTACATTGTGGTTGGCAGCCACGGCAGCGGCTATCACTATCCGCCATCAGTTGAGATCTCTAGCCAAGGCAGTGGCGCAGCTGCTGGTCTAGCCAGTTTTGTGGCAGTGACGGCATTGGTCAATCAGCGTGGCATCAACTACACACAGGGTGCCACACTCACAGTGCTGGGAGGCAGTGGATCTGCCACACAGTGCACCATCACAGGCATAGACAGCAATGGCTCTGTGCTGGCAGTGGCCATTAGCCGACCCGGGCTCTATGCCACGCTGCCCAGTCTGGGCAATGTGGCCACCAGTGTGAGTCCCGGAGGTGGCAACGGCTGCACTTTGGATCTCAGCATGGGCATAGGCAGCATAGCTTTGGCCAATGGTGGCGGACAGTACACAGCACCTCCTTTGGTAGCCATCAGCGGAGGTGGAGGCACTGGTGCACAGGCCTATGTGAGTCTGTCAGCAGGATCAGTCAACACCATCGGCATGAGTGCTGCAGGCATGGGCTACATGGCTCAGCCCACCATTGCCATTACTTCTGGCGGGGGTGCCACAGCAGTGGCCTATCTACAGCCCACTGCTGTGGGAACCATTGGTCTGCTGAACAATGGCGGCCTTAGCTATACCACACCACCTGCTGTGTCCATCACTGCATCGGGCAGTGGTGCCACAGTGGGCACGGTACACATGAGCATTCTCACTGCCACACTGACCACAGGTGGTGCAGGCAGTCAATATGTTGTGGGCGATATCCTCACAGTCAGCGGTGGCACGGGATCTGCCAGTGCCACCCTGGTGGTCAATGTGGTAGATGGTGCAGGCAGCATAGTGAATTGGACTCTGCTGACAGGCGGCTTGTATACTGTGTTGCCAGCCATGCAGGGCAATGCTGCCTTTGGGGGTAGGGGACAGGCTGCAGCTTTCAATCTCACAGCTGGCCTCAATGCAGTGCAGTTGACCTCAGGTGGCAGCGGTTACACAGCTGCGCCCACGGTGATTGTCACACCGCCAGATGGCATTGGTGTGGGCGCCACAGCATATGCGCTGTTGGATGGCAGCAGTGTGAGCAATGTTGTGGTTACCAGTCCAGGCATGGGCTATGACCAAACTCCTGTGATCACACTGACCAGCGGCAGCGGGGCCACAGCAGTCAGCAATCTCACAGCCACCAGTGTGCAGTTTGTCAATGTCAGCAACAGCGGCAGCGGCTATACCACGGCCAGCGTGGTGTTTGTCAGTGAATATGGATTTGGGGCCGAGGCCACTGCAGTGATCAGTGGCGGCAGCATCAACAACATAGTGGTCACAGCTGGTGGCCATGGTTATGTGCAACCACCAGCTGTGACCATATATGGCGATGGACAGGGTGCAGAGGCCAACGCGCAACTCACTGCTACCAGTGTGGCCAGTCTCACACTGACCAATCTTGGCAGCAACTATACCAGCATACCCATTGTGGCCATAGATGGCGCAGCCACTGGCAATGTGAACCTCTACAGCACCGGCATACAGCAGATAGTGGTTACCAATGCCGGTGCAGACTACAGCAGTGCGCCTCAGGTCAATGTCATAGCAGGTGCAGGCGAATCCACTGTGCCAACCCAGCCCAGCACCAATGTGCTGATAGGCCGCAGTCTAGCCGCAGTGAATATCACCAGTCAGGGACAGGGCTATACCTCAGCACCCACCATAAACATCAGTGCACCTCAGTTGGCCAGCGGCAATGCTGCCACTGCCACAGCTGGTATTGGCTATGGTTCGGGCACCATGATAGTGCTGGGCTATCCCGCCAGCTATGACTATTTTCAAGTATGGCAGGGAGGCAATGCCTTGGACCCCAACCAGACCAGGCCCTATGCTGACCAGATGGGCACCATACTCAACTATTTTACCAATCTGGGCTACACAATACAGCAGCAGACCAATCCCAACACCAACAGAACCTTCCAGTGGAATGTCAAGTGGTAGCATGCGCAGCACTCTACATGGGCCAGAAGTGCTGCTGTTGAAAAGCAAGAAACCGCATGTGCAGGCTTTGATTGCCAGATCTCAGTCACTGACCGAAGCTGAGATCTGTGCACTGCCTGAGAAACCCGATGTGATCAAAGCACTGCTGAACATACGCAAATTGAATGACCAGTCACATGCAGCCACGGTGGCAGAGCGTTACGCAGACATGATGACTGCTGCACATCATCCAAACCTAGCTAGACAGATGCCCTGACACAGAATACAATAGGGCAGTAATAGAAAGAGCACAACATGGTCAAGCACAATCCAATCTATCAATACAAGAAACTGGATAGACAGGATGGAGGTGCTCAGGGCCGTGTGTATGTGGATGATCTGGGTAACAAGATCCCATCAGTGACATCAATACTGTCACGAACCAAAGACATGACTCATCTCATGGCATGGAAAAAGCGCATTGGTGAGCACAAGGCCCAGCAGATCACAGAAGAATCTGCTGGTCTTGGCACTACCATGCACGCACATCTGGAAGCCTATATACTGGGACAAGCCAGACCCAAAGGCAACAACTATGGGCGAGTCATGGCCGAGCGCATGGCCAACACCATCATCGCCGAGGGCCTCATAGACGTGGATGAAGTCTGGGGTGTGGAAAGCCATCTGTATTATGAGAACCTCTGGGCCGGCACCACTGATTTGGTTGGCATGTATATGGGCCGCCCTGCTATCATAGATTTCAAGACCACTATCAAACCTAAAAAAAGGGAGTGGGTGGAAGATTATCGCCTGCAGCTGGCAGCCTATGCTATGGCACATAACAATATCTATGGTACAGACATCAAAACCACGGTTGTGCTGATGTGCAGCCGAGAATGCGAGTTCCAAAAGTTTGTCTGGGAAGGCGCTGAATTTGAAGAAAGCACCATGCTATGGAGCCAAAAGGTAGCAGACTATTATGAGCGATTTGTGTTCTGATCATATCATGTAAGGTAACTTTGGAGCGATCACATGGTATATCAGCAACTGGACGATTTTTTCAACCAATGGCAAAACCATAAATTCGCGCTGCCCGTCATAGAAAATAAAACGTCAGACAATATTCGTGCATCTTTAGGCTATTTGCCATTGCAGCTGCCATTTGATATTCCGTACAAAGAGATGTTGATTGAAGCTGCTGCGCTCAAAGATTACTATGTTTATCATCGATCAGGTGGTCGTCACCAAGGATGGAGAAGCCTCTGTTTGCATGGAATCAGCAGTGTACATACTGAAAACCATGATAGATATGGTTTTATAGACAGAGTATCTGCTGGTTATTGCTGGACTGACATCAGTCGATTCTGTCCTGTCACTACACAATTTTTTCGAGATATGTTTGGATATGAATCTTACGATCGCGTGAGATTCATGCTACTAGAGCCCGGTGGGTACATACTTCCCCATGCAGATGTTGACTACCAGCGTCTATCTCCCATAAATATAGCACTGAATAATCCAAGAGGTTGTGATTTTGTGATGCAGAATTGGGGCACTATACCATTCAGTGCTGGATCGGCAAACATGCTGGCAGTGGGTAACATGCATGCAGTGTTCAATGGCAGTGATGAGGACAGATATCATATCATAGTGCATGGAATTTGCAGCGATGTGTGGAAAAGCTATCTGTTTGATAGTTTTGCTGCCATGGAAAAGACACATGACTGAGATAAAGATTGGCTATGCTCTGTGGAATCGCAGAGATCAGTATCAAGCCGATTTGAGAGATCTTCTGATTGATATTGATCTGTCACTCGATAACATCATAGGACCATACGTGCACAGCGATCTTATGTCTCTGATAGCCTACATGGCAGACAACACAGTCTGCAGCCATGCGGTTATATATGCCAGTGGTACAACTCTGCGACTACGCTATCTGTTAGACAGCCTATGGCTAGAACACTGTGGTAAGAATTGGCTTGTGTCTGGCCATATCATGTTGAAAGCATCTGCAGAGTATCCTTGCTTACATGAGCAGGCATTTGCCATAAATCTACAGCTTTGGAAGATATTAGGCAGGCCTGAAATTGGATACTCCAAAAATGGCAGCAAATTATTGCCTGCATATGCTCGAAGCCATGAAAACATACACGATGATTACACACCACTTTGGATTAAAGCCAACGACCAACCTGCATTGCTCACTAATAAACGTAAATTTGGATGGAACATAATAGCTGCGTCATTGGCCAATGGTTTTGAAATCACGAATTTACCAATTGATATCCGTAAACTTAAACTTTACGTCTACCCCGATGATAATGGTCAACAATTGGCCGATGCTGTGAAAATTCTGAGATCAAATGCTGATGCTGACATAGAAACATTTGCCAACTCATCACAACAGGCTTTTATTGATAGACTGCGTTTCAACCTGCAAGATGCTTCTTCAGATGTCTTCATATACAACACATCACCGCTTTGGCGAGAAGGCTATCACAGAAACATCACACCTGATACCATTTGGACCACTGCCAGTGGATTCAAATCATTCGTCGAATGGTATATGGGCGGCGCTCCGGCTGAATGCTCCATTGAAACTTATGATTTCAACAGCAGATCTATCAAAGTTTGGCAACACATTCATGCAAATTGGGATGGCAATGATCTATATGATTTCATGCAGGCCTATGACAGTAACTGCGATAGCAACAGCACATATTGCTGGGGCAACAAACAGGCCAATGAATCAATCAGGCAATGCAGCGATAGACAAGAAAATGATATGATTGGATATTTTGGTTCTAGAGAAAATTTTCACAAACACTGGAAGCTTTTTCAAAGACTTCAGCACAGATATCATTGCATCAACATAGTTACAGAACACGCAAAGCTGGTGGATCAGCTTGAACCTAATCGTGTTAATTGTATTTGGGTCAACAATATATTCTTATTTAAGAAAAATATGCTTCAGTTTGGGACCAACAATCTAAACAGCAGTCTAGAGAATCTAGCAGATGCCATAGCTGCCAAATCGCCTGACAGTTACCTATTTGGACAATGCTCTAAGATCAATTTTGGTGATAGGGCACATCGCATAGCGTTTGATCTCAAAAAGGCCGTGGATCACAAACATCAATGGGACCTCAGCAGAAATCTTTAACTGGTTGCGATAAATATCCGGTATACCCGGAGAATATCTCACGATGGCCATTGTATCAATCAGCAGGCTACAGCAGCGCAGAGGACTGTATTCAGACCTACCAGCAGATCTCTATGAAGGAGAACTGGGATGGTGTTTGGACACTCGTCAGCTGTTTATAGGCAATGGCAACACCTACACCGGCAATAGTCAGATACTCTCACAGTGGAGTCCAAATGATCAGATCATAACTCATGCCTATATGGGGTTTTCTGGAGTCAATGCCTCGGGTACCACACCTAGACCCATTGGCAACATACTGGATGACAGCCTCAGTGTGCTGGACTACGGAGCAGTGGGCGATGGTCTGACAGATGACACTGCTGCCATACAGCAGGCCATTGCCGATGAATGGGCTAGGATATCCGAAGCGCCTGCCAGCCCGTTGAGCAGCCGCAACACCATACATTTTCCTGCAGGCAAATATCTGGTATCAGAAAGTATCTTGCTGTATCCCTATATAACACTACAGGGAGAGGGTGTATACAACACCAGTGTGAGTCTGGCTCCTGGTGCCAGTGGTCCGGTGTTTAGAACTGCAGACAGTCTGGGACAAACTGATGCCAATATTGGTACCAACGGCGCCATACTGCCTATTGGTATATCGGTGTTGTCCATGACCATAGACGGCAGTGCTGATCACCTGCACGATGTGGTGTTGCTACAGAGATGTCAGCGAGTATTGATCCAATTTTGTCGGCTGGTAGGAGCATGGAACAGCTTGGCTGATCCCCTGACATACAAAGGTGCAGTGCTAGTACAGTCGCTGGGCACAGCAGTGGTCACCAGAGACATAGTGATACGAGACTGCCTAGTGACCTCTGTGAGCTATGGCATACAGTGCAGCGATCCTGTGTCGCGACTGCTGATTCAGCTGTCGCAGATCAGCAACAGCTACATTGGTGTGAATCTACAAGGAGGCGACGCCGGCCCTCTGTACACACAGATTTCTCAATGTGTGTTTGACAGCGTAAGTGCTTATGGTATTTATGTCAATACCACCAAACGCATGACCAGTCTGGGCAATACTTTCAACGTTGTGGGAGAGGCTGCAGCAGTGCCTGTGATCTATTGGACAGCTGGTGTCACAGCATCTAGCATTGGTGATACCTTCTCCACAGGCAATTTGCAACGCATATACAACGGCAATCCCGCGACCTGTTTGATCCTAGACCAACAGCAGGCTGGGTTCACTGTGGCACGCCCCAGCATGTTGACTGCCACTCTGCAACACAACACTGTCAATGGTCAAACTGGTATAGTTTGGTCAGTGGCAGGTCTGACCAGTGTCAGCATACAGCTGCAGTACAGCATCACGTTTGGCACCTATAGACGCACAGGGCAGCTGCAGATAATCAGCGATGGTCACACAGCTGCAGTATCTGATACCAACACCCAGCTCAACAGTGTATTGGTATTGAATTTTGATGTCGCGGTGTCTGGCACCAACCTACAACTGCTCTACACCAGCAGCAGTGGCAATGCCACAAGTGGCACCATGAGCTATATCTACAGCATTTGGCAGAGCTGATCAGTGCACACTGTATTGGTACCGACTAGTCAACAGCTGCAACGTCAGTGGCGAGCGCTGAGACACGATATTGCCACTGATAGGCCCGCAGAGCAGGTGCTGCAGATGGTAGTAGATTGGTGGAATCAAGTGCCTATTGGCAATGCCAGTCTCAATAATCTAGACCCAGCAAGTTGGCCAGATCCTTGGCTGCTGCTGGACTGTGGCAACATGGACAGAAACACCACTGCCTTGGGCATGTGCTGGACGCTGCTGCTGAGTGATGATGCTGTGTGGACTGCTGATCGTCTGCAGCTGCTGTTGCTGAGAAATCGCACAGAGTCTTGGGAAAGACTGGTATTGGTAGTGGACAATCAATGGGTTTTGAATCATGACAGACAGGGACCCACACACATCACAGATATTCAAGACATAGTCTGCATGCATAGCTACGTCTATGATATGCATAAGCGCAGATTTCTAGACACCAGCAAGGGTCTGCTGGCAGTTTAACCCGTGTGGAATCCAGAGATTGACGATGTGTTTTCAACGGTCTAGTGCTGAGTTTTTTGATTGCTTGCGGCGGCGGACTGCACCACCTCAGACCTGTGATTTTTGCCAGTTTTCCAACGGTTTCACCTAGGAACTGCGGCATCTGACATTGCGTAAATACACCTGTTGCTGAACACAATCAACTGCGTTACAATCTGAGGTAGAAAGCGAGAGAATCATGGCCATGGCAAGCAAAACAGACATCCTAGTGACCAAACGCGACGGCACTCGCGAGCCTTTGGACATAGAAAAAATGCACAAGGTGGTGTTTTGGGCCACAGAAGGCATCACTGGTGTGAGCGCCAGTGAAGTTGAGATCAAAAGCCAAATCCAGTTCTATCAAAACATCAAGACCACTGCTGTGCAGGAAACTCTGATCAAAGCAGCAGCTGATCTCATCAGTGAAGAGTCGCCAAATTATCAGTATGTGGCCGGACGTTTGGTCAATTATCATCTGCGCAAGGTTGTCTATGGCGACTTTGTGCCTTGGCACATCAGGGATCTGTTGGTCAAAAACATCAACGATGGATTCTATGATCCCCAGCTGCTGCAGTGCTACACTGCTGCCGAGTGGGATGAAATCAATGGCTTTATTGATCACGATCGCGACAATGCTCTGACCTATGTGGCCATGGAACAGCTGCGCGGCAAATATCTGGTGCAGAATCGTGTGACTGGTGAGATCAAAGAAACACCACAGATGGCCTATGCCTTGATAGCAGCCACACTGTTTATCAATCACAATCCTGCCACACGCCTGTCTGTGATTCGTGAATACTACGATGCCATCAGCCGGCATGACATCAGCCTGCCCACACCCATCATGGCCGGAGTTCGCACTCCTCAGCGGCAGTTCAGTTCCTGTGTGGTGATTGAAGCAGGCGACAGCTTGGACAGCATCAATGCCACAGCCAGTGCCATAGTGAAATATGTCAGCCAGAAGGCTGGCATTGGCATTGGTGCAGGCAGCATACGTGCCATGGGCAGTCCCATACGCAATGGCGATGCCAGCCACACTGGCGTGATACCGTTCTTCAAGCTGTTCCAAGCTGCCACTCGCAGCTGCAGCCAGGGCGGGGTGCGCAACGGTGCAGCCACAGTGTATTTCCCCATTTGGCATTTGGAAGTTGAAGATCTATTGGTTCTGAAGAACAATCGTGGCACAGAAGACAACCGTGTGCGTCACATGGACTATGGTGTGCAGTTCAGCAAGCTGTTCTACGAACGACTGATCCAAGGTGCAGACATCACTCTGTTCAGTCCCAGCGACGTGCCCGGTCTGTATGATGCATTCTTCAGCGATCAGGATCGCTTTCGCTCACTGTACGAAGCAGCAGAGCGCAACAAGCGCATTCGCAAGAAAACTGTGAAGGCCCTGGAGCTGTTCAGCAGTTTCATGCAGGAACGCAAGGACACAGGGCGCATCTACCTACAGAATGTGGACAACACCAACCAACATGGCAGTTTTATCGAGAGTCTGGCTCCCATTCGTCAGTCGAATTTGTGCTCAGAGATTTCTTTGCCAACCAAACCACTGAATGATCTCAATGACCCAGATGGTGAAATCAGCCTCTGCACACTCAGTGCCATCAACTGGGGCAACATCAAGAGTCCTGCAGACTTTGAACGACCCTGCAGATTGGCTGTCATGGCCCTGGACAATCTCTTGGATTACCAAAGCTATCCAGTGAAAGCCGCACAGCTCAGCACCATGAATCGCCGACCCCTGGGCATAGGCATCATCAACTTTGCCTATTGGCTGGCCAAAAATCGCGTGAGCTACACAGATCCTGCGGCTCTGCCCTTGGTTGATGAGTACATGGAGGCCATGAGCTACTGGCTGATCAAAGCATCAGTGGATCTGGCTCGTGAGAAAGGCAGTTGCCTCAAGAACCATGAGACCAAGTACTCGCTGGGCATCGTGCCCATTGACACTCGCAAGCGCGACATTGACGAGTTGGTTCCGCATGTGGAACGCATGCCCTGGGCAACACTGCGCCAAGAGCTGAAACAGCATGGCATTCGCAACAGCACACTCATGGCCATAATGCCTGCTGAATGTCAATCTCTTAATAATGAAATGCAATTAGCAGATGGAAGCATTATATCACTTGCTGAACTTATACAAGATCTAGGCGGCATTGACATAGACGCTGTACATGATAATGTTATGCCAGGTCAGCGATATAGCTTTGATAAACCAATTGAACTAAGCGGAAATATAACTGCATATGAATGCTATTATAATGGCCCGCAGCCTATGACTGAGATAGAATTTGAAGATGGTAACATCTACAAGTTTACCGAAAATCATAAATTATTAGTTTCTAGGTCTGGTAAACAAATATGGGTAGAGGTCCGAGACCTAACAGAGGATGATGATATTGTGGCATTGATGCCGTAGACGATAAATAGTCATGAACTATGCATCAATGCCGAGGTTTACATGAAATCCAACCCATACGATCCAAGTTACATAATGAAGAGAGACAAATGCTCGTATGAAGATGCGCTGCAAATAATATCCAAGATGAAGGCTAGGAATGCCGTAAACAAGGGTAAAAAAATAAACAATAGACCTAGCCCCTATGATCCAAACTATATTATGGTGAGGGAAGGGTGTTCATATGATGCTGCTATTGAATATATCAAGGCATATAAAGCTAACAAGGCAACATCATTAGATAACTTTATTAAACGACACGGAAATGATGTTGGTAAGATGAAATATGAGGAATGGTTCAACAACTCTCTGAAAAAAGGTTGGGAAGCAGCTGCTAAAAATGGTAAATCTCAATCGAAATTTTCAGTTGAATACTATATTCGTAAGGGATATATTCACGAGGAAGCCAGAGAACTTGCATTACAATATCAATACGAAACTAGTCCATTGCATATAGACTATTATATTAAACGTGGAAAATCATTAGATTACGCTAAAAAACAGATACGTGCTATACACGATAAAAAAATAGGAATTGACAGTTATCGAACGCATTTGCAAAATACAACGCCGATGACATCAGACGAGATATCTCAACAAATCAAAACAACAAGAGGGCATTGTTCTAGATCTGCACTAGGCGATGACGAGTTCAATAAGAGGATAGAAAAAACTAGAAAAACCTTTGAATCTAAAAATTTATGGGTTCCATTAAAAGACATGTCGGATTATGCACTATATCGAAAAGAAGTTTGGCGCTATACAAATGCGAACGACTTGTTGTCATTGGAAAATTATGATAAAAGAGCATTAGCAGGAGTAGACGCCGGTTATCACTTAGATCATAATTATTCTATAAGCCAGGGATACATCAATGGTGTTCCTCCAGAGTTAATAGGATCAATACGAAATTTAAGGATGATACCGTGGAAAGAAAATGTGGTTAAACAAGGCAAATGTGAGATAACCGAAAAGGAATTGTACAATGAAGATTAAAAGAATTACACGAGCAGTTGGAATTGAGCATACCTGGGACGTTAGCACATCAAACGAAACATACCGGTTATCTAATGGATGTGTTAGCCATAACACCTCTGCCCAGATTGCCAATGCCACCAATGGTATCGAACCGCCTCGCAGTTTTGTCAGCATCAAACAAAGCAAGCATGGTATACTCAAACAAGTGGTCCCAGAATACCGCAAATTGCGCAAGCGCTATGAGCTGCTGTGGGATCAGCACAGCCCGGAAGGCTATATCAAGATAGCTGCAGTCTTGCAGAAATACATTGATCAGGCCATCAGTGTCAACACCAGCTACAATCCCCAGTTCTACGCAGATGAGCAGATTCCCATGAGTGTGTTGCTGCAGCATCTGCTGTTGCACTACAAGCTGGGTGGCAAAACTCTGTACTATTTCAACACCAAAGACAACCAAGGTGAAATACAGATCAAACGATTCATGGCCGATGCTGACGATCTGGCAGTTGCTGACTCTGAATCTGACGAGTCATCAGATTCGCAAGCCGACTGCGACAGCTGTGTGCTTTGACATTGAGTTGACCTCACAGCATAATCAACTCCAACCCCGTGAGACACACAATGAGCACAGTATTTGATTCCAATAATCATTCTGATCATACCAAGCATCTGGCCTTCCTGGACACCAACGGAGGTGCCAATATACAACGCTATGACACTGTGAAATACAAACAGTTTGAAAAACTCACAGAGCGGCAGCTGGGATTCTTTTGGCAGCCCCAGGAAGTTGATATCTTCCGTGACAGCAAGGATTTCAAAGATCTCACAGAACATGAGCAACACATCTTCACCAGCAATCTCAAACGTCAGATACTGTTGGACAGCGTGCAGGGCCGTGCACCAGCAGTGGCATTTGGCCCTGTGTGCAGCCTACCAGAACTAGAGACTTGGATCACCACCTGGACCTTTAGCGAAACCATACACAGTCGCAGCTACACTCACATCATACGCAACATCTATCCCAACCCCAGTCGAATCTTTGATGAGATGATGGACATTGCTGAGATTGTGGATTGTGCAGGTGACATCAGCCGGGTCTATGATGAACTCATTGCCATGAACAACAAGTTGGCGGTGAGTGCCAGCGACTACGATGCCCACAGGCACAAGCAGTTGATCTGGCTCTGTCTCATGAGCGTGAACATCCTGGAAGGTGTGCGATTCTATGTGAGCTTTGCCTGCAGCTGGGCTTTTGCTGAGGTCAAGAAGATGGAAGGCAATGCCAAAATCATCAAGTTCATCGCACGCGATGAGAATCTGCACTTGGCTGGCACACAGGCCCTACTCAAGCTGTTGCCCAGGGATGACCCCGACTACGCCCAGATCGAGAAAGAATGCCAGGCCGAAGCAGTGAAGATGTATGAGGATGCTGTGAGCCAAGAGAAACGCTGGGCCAAGTATCTGTTCAAAGATGGCAGTATGATTGGGCTGAACTATTCGCTGTTGTGCGATTATGTGGAATGGATTGCCCACAAGCGCATGACTGCAGTGGGTCTGCCTACCAAATACAAGAGTGGCGCCAATCCCTTGCCCTGGACTCACAAATGGATTGCTGGATCAGAAGTGCAGGTGGCACCTCAAGAAGTCCAGCTCAGCAGCTATGTCATAGGCGGTACCAAGCAGGATGTTGGCACCGACAGCTTCAAAGGGTTCAGCCTCTGATGCGTGTGGCCATAGTCACACCCTATCACAGAGAATCTGCTGATGTGTTGCGACGCTGCTGCGACAGTGTGCGTGATCAGACCCACAGCAACGTGCGGCATCTGATGATCAGCGATGGCAGTCCGCACCCTGTGCTGAACCATCGTGATCTGGATCACTACTGCCTGCCCCTGTCACATGCTGATGCTGGCGCCACGCCTCGGGCACTGGGTGCCATCAGTGCATTTAGCCAAGGCTATGATGCAGTGGGTTTTTTGGATGCTGACTGCTATCTGCGACTGAATCATGTGCAGCACATGATAGCAGTGCTGAATCACAGCAGTGCCGATGCTGTGATAGCCACGCGAGTGATACACAGCGAAGATGACCGTGAGATGTACGTGGACCACATAGAAAGCAATGGCATCAACATGGTGGATACCAACAGCTGGTTCATCACACGTCGCTGCCTACATCTGCTGACAGCTTGGATCACTGAACCTAGCCAGCGTCTGTGGAGTGACAGGCACTTCAGTGCTGCTGTGTTGCACAGCGGCCTTGGCCTGGTGCGCAGTCAAGATCCCACTGTGGTATATGTCACACGCTGGGCATGGCACTACCAGCAGGCCGGCTGGCCCATACCAGATCATGCAGTTTGGATCAGTCACACTGCAGATGGTTCGCTGTGTCATGTGTCACATGCCAATAAGTAACGAGGAGAATTCAAATGTCTGCTGTGATTTATACCAAAACCCACTGTCCCTATTGCACTCGCGCCAAGGCACTGATGGATAGTCGAGGCATTGTGTACCAAGAACTGATCATAGGTGTGGCTGACCCACAGAGCCTCAAGCTCAAACCCAATCAGCAGCTCTGCACTCGAGAACAGCTGTTGAGTGCCTATCCAGATGCCAAAACTGTGCCGCAGATCTGGTTGCATGGCACGCACATCGGCGGCTATGACCATTTGGTCGCACATCTGTCAGCAGAGTAAGCACATGCCCTATATACCAGACGGTGCACCTCAGAGACGATCCAACTATCCAGGTGTGGTTGACGTATACAGCAGTACCAATGTCTACATCAACCGTGTGCAGGCTGCCACATGGAATGCGCCTGTGTACGGAGACAGCGTGCTGAGCCAGCTGGCTATCCCCACACCACCGCCTGTGCAGAATTATGCAGGAAATCCCGAGCAGATCAACAACTACAATGCCAGCGTGGCAGCAGCCAATGCCAATCCCGGACAGTTGGAAAGCGTGGGCCTGGGCGGAGGACCACAAGGAGCTCTTTCGGCACAGGCACAGGGATCACCTCCAGGTACCAACACCTCGGATCCCAACGATCTAGCTGGCAATCCTGATGTGCTGTCAGGCATACCCACTGCTACTGGAGACACACCCTTTGCTAGGTTGGAAAATCTGCTGAACCAAGTGCTGCAAGAAGCACTGGCTGGCAAATGGCATCGCAGAGGCACACCTGGCAATCCCAACATCCTGCAATGCTATCAGAAGAGTGTGGGAGTGCAGGAAGCACAGAGACTGGGTGCTGGGGATGCCACTGCATGGTGTGCGGCATTTGCAGGCACCATGCTGCAGGGAGCAGGTGTGGCAGCGTTACAGACGCTGCAGGCAGATGCCTATCGCAGCCAGTGGAGTGCCAAAACCGGAGCCACGGCTCTGTCTTTGACTCAGCCCAACACCTGGCGTAGAAACGATGTCTGTGTGATCAATGGAGCTGGTGGACACCATGTGGCATTTATCAGAGGAGCAGATCCCTCAAGTGGACGAGTGAACCTCATAGGTGGCAACCAAGGCAGCGATGTCACACAGATCAACTTCCTCAACACGTTCGGCTCCATAACCTACATTGGCCGGCACTGGACAGTACCTGCAGAATTTGACAAGCCCATACTTGGCAATCTGCAAAACGGCAGCATTGTGAAAACTCGCTGAGGTTGTGTTACAGCATTACTGCGGCTACACTGTGAAATAACAGGAGTGAAATCAATGCTATTGGAAAAGTTGTGGTCAGTGGGCGATGTCTGCACTCTGAAACTGTGCAGCGGTGAGGAAATCATAGCCAAAATCACAGATGCTGCTGATGGTCACATCACCATCAGCAGGCCTCTGTTGGTACAGATCAGCATGGATCCGCAGACCAATCGCGTGGGTCTGCAGATGATGCCGGGTTTTGTGCTCACAGGTCATCCTGATGCCAAGCTGAAGATTGCACTGCACAACGTGCTGACCATCACACCCACTGAGGACAGTGTGAAAAACACCTATCTCAGCAACACCACTGGCCTGCTGATGCCGTCATCAGGCAGCAGTCTGGTGTTGTGAACACTGTGATCATGCAGTGGCTGCAGGGACAGGCCTGCAGCCACTGCGGCCAACCAACCACTGCACTGTGTCATGAATTTGCCAGTGGCAATCGCAAATGGAGCTACTGGGCCCCACTGTATCACAATGCAGCACAGGGTCTGGGATTCTGTGGTGCTCTGTGTGCCACGGCCAGACATGAGGTTGACAGAATAGCAAAAATCCATATACATAGCAGTGATACTGTTTGACGGACGGCAAATGAGCTGAACAAGACGGGGTTTCAATACCCCCGGGTCCACCATTTAGGGGCCCGAAAGGGATCGATTGGCAGCATGAAGGCCAACTTTAGGTATCGGGTAAGACACGACCCACCATCAGTTCAACACTAGAAATGCCAATGACAACATTGCATTTGGAGACATGCTGCTAGCAGCGTGACTATTCCGAAGTTTGATCCACTTGGCAACATAACGGATCAGAGAAAGGGCAGGCCACTGCCCTTTCTTTTTGACACTGCTACCCGTCATTGGTATGTGTCAGCGCATCAGATTGCATTGCTGTGCTTGATGAGTTATGCTTTGCACAGCACTGAGGAGATTGCATGGGAAAATACATCTTTGTCACAGGTGCACCAGGCAGCAAGCTGGGCAGTTTGGTCAAGAACATCTATCACAGCCCAGATGTGGATCGTGGCGATCACAGCCCGCATCGCGAATGGCACAGTGCACATCACACTGTGCAGAGCTGTGTGCATGTTGGTGCACACTGGGGTCCTGGCATGGAGTTTGGTCAGTGGTTTGATCAGCTGGATCAACACAGTGTGGGCCTGTGCGAAGCAGAATTCGACCGACCTTGGACTGCCACTGCACAGGGTGGTGTGCGATTGATCAAAAGCCACATGTTTACAGCACAGATCGATTTCTTGCGCAGCAATTGGCCCAGCTGTCCAGTGGTTTTGACACAGCGGGCAGATGATGCCTGTCTGGGTCACTGGGTGCAGTGTGGTGAGTTTCGCTGTGGCTATCCTCGCTATCACTGGTATGAAGATCTGGACAACATGGCATGGCACATCGCACATCAAAATCGCCAGATTATGGCTGCTGCTCAGCGCCATGGTGCAGAATGGAACGTGGTTCATGTGTTGGATCTCTGTGAACAGCTGCAGATCACCCCGCCCGTGGGCGACTATTGGCAGCACTACGCAGCTGAAGCCATGCAGGTGGCAGTGTTGAAATAGGGTCTTGTGCAGGTCCGGTCATTGTGCTATAACTAGCTGATGCAAAACCAATCCAACGAAATCACCAGACTGACTGACTACGCGCATCATCGTCTGCGCACGGAGATGTATCTGGGCAGTCGCAGTCCACACACTCAGACCATAGTCAACTGGGACGGCCAAGCGCTGAGTCCCGTGGAAGTGACTTGGACTCCAGCGGTCTACTGTGCATTTCGCGAAATTCTAGACAATGCCTTGGATGAAGTCATTGGTCATGCTCAGGGCAGTGCCATTGATGTGACCTATGATCCCAAGGAGCTGCGTTTCTCAGTCAGCGACGACGGGCGAGGCATTCCCATAGACTGGGATGATGCCGAGGGCATGCACAAGGCCACCTTGGCTCTCACACAGGCTCGTGCTGGACGCAACTTTGGTGCCAGGCAGGAGGTGCGTGGAACCAATGGCATTGGTGCCAGCACTGTGGTCAGCTGCAGCGAACAGTTCAGCGTGGACATCATCAGAGATGGCCAGCGCTTTCAGCAGACCTTTCGTGAGGGCAGCGAAACCTTTCCTGAATTGGATGTGCGCGATCCTGTGATCGTCCCCCACACAGGCAAGACCGGCACCACTGTGACCTTCAGGCTCAGCAAGACTGTGTTCAAGAAAGCTGTGTTGCCCTTGGCCTTTGTCAAGGCACGCATGATGGAAATTGCGGCAAATCATCCAAAAATCCGCTTCACTTTCAACAAGCAACGCATCACAGTTAAGCCCACAGTGGCCAAGACATTGTTTGATGGGCGAGTGACTATACCCATTGACATTCAGCACAGCAACTTCAAGAGCACATTCTACCTCGTGCCAAACTTTGCTGCAGAGGGCGAGTATCTACACACCACAGTGAACGACATTCCTGCATTCAATGGTGGCCAGCACATTGACACATTCAAGCGACTGTTCTATGGTGGGCTGATCCGTGCATTGGAACGAGAAAGCAAGCGCCGAGGCCTGGTGCCCAATCGTTCAGACATAGCAGATGGGCTGTTGATCTACAATGTCACTGTGATGCATGCACCAAATTTTGACAGCCAAAGCAAGACTCGGCTGATCAATGATGATGTGGACAGCTACATCAAAACCGTGCTGGAAGATGATGCCACGCTGAAAACTGTGATCAAAAACCACAAGCCATGGATTGACCAAATCTACGCTCGCTGCGCAGCTCGCACGCAGAAAAAAGACGATGCCGAACTGGCCAAACAGGCCCGCAAGATGATGCGCACCAAGGTGCCCAAGCTGTTGGATGCCAATGGCAAGGACCGCAGCAAGTGCATTCTGCTGATCACAGAAGGTGACAGTGCCAAGACCATGGTCAGTGCTGTGCGCGATCCAGAAGTGCATGGTGCACTGCCACTGCGCGGCAAGATCCTCAACGTCAGAGGCGAAGCACCCAAAGCACTGTTAGACAACCAGATCCTCATGGATCTCATGACCAGCATTGGCTGTGCGCTGGGACAGCGTGCTGAACGCGGCGACTTGCGTTATGGACAGGTATGGCTGGCAGCTGACCAAGATCCAGACGGTGCCAACATCACTGCGCTGCTGGTCAACTTCTTCTATCTTCATTGGCCAGAGCTGTTTGACCCAAAATTACCCACATTCTTCTCGGCGCTGCAGACACCGTTCATCATCCAGGAAAAGGGCAAGAACCGCCACTACTGGTATGCTGATGACTATCACACCTATGATGCCAAGGACTGGAAGGGCGCTCCCAAGCCCACACGCGCCAAGGGTCTGGGTTCGTTGGAGGAAGCAGATTGGCGGCATAGTCTGGTTAAGCCCAAGCTGATACCAATCACAGACGATGGTGGTCTTGGCGATGCACTGAGGTTGATCTTTGATCCCCGGGGTGCAGATGCCCGCAAGGCTTGGATTGCATTGGATGCATAGTGTGTGGCAGGCCAGTGAGCCTTCCGTCCCATTGGGCACAATGCGGATTGATCATGTCAGAGATCTCACCTGGGCAATTGAAAACACAATTGTGAGTTTTCTGACTCTGAACCCAGATGTTGCAGAATGGTGCAGTGCCAATGTCAGAGCATGGAGCACAGATCTCATTGCTGTGCGCGTGCACAGGCACCAGACCCATAGTGAATATTGCTTTGCACTGCACAGCATCACAGCTGACGAACGTGTGGCAGCCCGCTTGCGATTCAGCGACGCAGTCAGTGACTGATGTCACAGCTGTGCAATTGACATCAGTCAACTGTGGCCAGCCACACAGGCTCTAGACATGCACACAAACAGCTGCTACACTGTGTCTAGGATTGGAACCGAGGCTCATGAGCACATACGCCAACACCACAGACTACATCAAAGGCATATCTCGAGACTACAGTATCTATGTGTGTCAGACTCGTGGCATTCCCAGTATCTGTGACGGATTGAAGGATGCACAGCGCAAAGGTCTGGATGTTATCAAGCCCCTGGCAGACAAGATCAAGACCATTTCGCTAGCAGGTCTGATGATCAGCTCCAACCGATATCTCCACGGAGATGCCAGCGCAGCAGAAACACTGAGCCTCATGGCAGCACCCTACTGCAACAACGTGCCTTTGCTGCAGGGCATTGGTGCATTTGGCACCAAGGTTGGACCCACAGACTGGGGTGCTGCACGCTACACCTATCTCAAGCGCAACAGCTACACAGATGCTCTGGTGTTCACGGACTATGACATTGTGCCTCTGAAAGAAAACTACGATGGCAGTGTCTGGGAACCCAGAAACTATCTGCCTCTGATTCCCATGGTGCTGCTCAACGGCATCTCAGGTATTGCCGTGGGTTGGAGCACAGACATCTTGCCACGCACACTGGCAGACATCATTGATGCCACCGTGGCTGCCATTGGCGGCAAACCCATCAAGCCTCTGGTACCTTGCTATGATTACCTCAACTGCCGTGTGCGCAATATCAATGGCAACAGCTGGGAGTTCACTGGACGCTGTCGCATAGACGGCAGCACTGTGTGGGTAGAAGAACTGCCGCCTGATCTCAGTCTTGAGAAGTTCAAGTCTCGGCTCAATGCCATGGAGGAAGAGGATCAGATCCAGACCTATATTGATCGCAGCACCAAGACAATCTGCATAGAGATTCGGTTCAAACGCGGCACCATAGCAGATTGGACCGAGGACACAGCTGTGGACTTCTTCAAGCTGCGCAGCCGGGCCACGGAGCGCATCGTGGTCCTGGACTGGAACCACAACAGTGTGCGACAGTTTGATTCTGCTGAACAGGTGGTCGCTGAATTTGTGGAATGGCGCCTCGGCTGGTACAACACTCGCTATACCAAACTCATAGCAGATCTCACACATCAGCTGAATTGGAACCGGGCCATCAAGGCCTGCATTGATGCCAAGCTGCCAGCCTGGTTACCAGCAGCTGCTGATCGCGCAGCTGTGTTGGCACGAGTCAAGACCATCACTGACACAGCCCAGGTCACAGTGGATGATGATCAGATTGATCGTTTGGTCAGTTTGCCCAGCTATCGTTGGGCCAAAGATACCTTGGCCGATGTCACAGCCAAGATTGCAGATCTCACCGCAGTCATTGCTGAGCACCAGCTGGTGCTGGCAGATCCCGCGCGGCAGCGTGAGATCTACAAGCGAGAAGTCTTGGCGTTGAAAAAGCTGCCAAGCATCAGCCGATGACACTGGATCAGATCAACGGCATCTGCATCATCAGTCATCCACGCAGTGGCAGCACACATCTCAGCCATCAGCTGCACACTGCAGCTGGCCAGTCGCACAGCAGTGTGTGGTGGCTGGGAGAACTGCTGAATCCTGCAGCAGCGTCGTTTGACAGATTCAGCCGTCGGCTACTGCCCAACGGTGGATGGTTTGACCACACGTGGCCCTGGCCAAATCCCATGGAATTGGATCGCCTAGACTCTGTGGCAGAATTCGCAGCCACTGGTGGTTTTCCCATCTTCAAAATCTTTCCAGCACTGGACATCAGCTATCACAACAGACAGCATGTGTGCGATCGCATTTGGCACAACCGCAGTTTCTACAAGATACTGCTGGTGCGCAGGGACATACGCCAGCAGCTGCTGAGTCATTGCATCAGCTTGGCCACAGACACATGGAGTGTGACTGACCAGCAGTGGATTGCCCAGCATGAGACTCAAACCACGCTGAGCACAGACACAGTGCAACAGCACATACAGAGATTGAAGCTGTGGTGGACCTGGGTTTGGCTCAATCAAGACAAATATCACAAGATTGCATGGTATCACCAATTGGACACAGAGCACTATCCGGATCTGGGTTTTGCTCCAAGTGATCTTCGGCATCACAGCAGCACACGCATGAATGTTGATCATGTGCAGAATGGTCGCAAGGTGCTGGCTAACTTTGATGCCATAGCAGCACTGTGTGAGTCAGCAGCAGCAGACATCTGTCCCATGGTTGACCTGTTTGCCCTGCAGGGTCGTGCCCTGTATGACAGGCCGCAAACCACACAGAAACTCAGCATTTGTGACAGCTGGCGATAACTAACTGCAGACCAAACCTGTGCTGTCAACGGAGGCCTACTGTGGTCAATGTCAGTGTGAATTATATGTTGAAGTCAGCTTTTCAATACGAATTGACCAACCATGTGGATTTGGAAATAGCCCGGTTGAGGCAAAATGCCAGTGACACTGCTGATGCACAGCAGCGTTTGGTAGACCTCTGTTGTGTCAGAGACTATCTGCTGGCCAGACAGGCCAAACTCACACCATGAGATATGGCGACATAGCTCATGGCAGCAGCAAGGCTCTGATCTGGAGCCGCAGCGACGACAGCTATCTCTTGGTGCTGCGCAGCACGCTGGTCAGCAGTGCCCTGCAGTGGGACATGCCTGGCGGGCATGTGGAGGCAGGTGAAACAGCTGCACAGGCTCTGCGACGCGAACTCAAACAAGAGCTGGACTGGGATCTGGCTCGATGGCCAGTGACCAGACTCAGCAGCCTGATCACACAGCAACCTCGATTTGAGACTGTGGTCTATGCTGTGTGTGTGCCCCATGCGTTTGAACCGCGCTTGGACTGGGAAAATGTGGACTGGCGTTGGTTCCGTTTGGATGGTCTGCCCACTGAGCTCACAACCACAGTGAACCTTTTGCTCAGCAATGATTCGGCAGCTGAGGCTCTCAAGACTTGGCAAGCACAATGGCATGTGGCTGGCAAAAACAGCTGAATTGTGTGCAAAATGTCTATGAATCTCAGCAGCATAGGTTTGCCAAACCCAGTGTTGCAGTGTTGATCTTGGTCTGGTGATTGACACACAGGTCACAGCAGGCATAATGATGTTGTGAATCACACTAAGCTGACTTTCATTGGCATGAACCCCAACAGATCTGCAGTGCTGTATTGCGGCGGTCCAGTGCTGTCAGTGCAGTTCTTTGTCAATGATTGGCCAGCTGCACAGAGAGATTTTGACACAGCCAGTTCCCAGGCCTATGCCGTATGCGCTGCAGAAAACTGGTGCGATGACATCTTGAATCTTGAACATTTCACTCTTGAGGAACGTCTGCGAGCTTGACACTGTGTGTCAACACGTTATGCTGCGCATGTAACAGTGAGGAGCACGCAGCGTGAACACCAGCAACGACCCCATTCCCAAGGATACCATGGCACTGGCCTATGTGGTGCTGGCACTGGGGGCAGTGACCAGTCCCTGTCTCACCATCTTGGCTGTGGATCAGCTGTGGCCCCAGTTGGCCATACCTTTGAATTTTGGCAGTTGGTTGGCCATGGCCTGGCTGCATGTGCTGGTGTTCATGGGTCACAAGACCAGGACCTAGGCCTGTGAGTGTTGCTGAATCAGGCAGCATCACTGGGCATGAGTTCAACTGGCCCTATGGCTATGTCTGCCGCTACCCGGTCTGGGATTGGAACCAACTGGTGCTGTGGTTGGAGCAGCATGTTGGCGCAGAGCATCAAGACTGGGCTGTGGGCCGATTTGAGATAGTGTTTCAGCAGCAGAGCCATTGCCTGCTGTTCACACTGACCTGGGGCTAGGGAACTATGATGCCCCCGGGACCGCTGTAGCAGCCTCAGCTGCTATCGCTGGCCAAACCTGTAAATATGTTATACCAACCTGTTTGGGACTGCTGTAGTTTGTGGTGTTGTTCTGACCCAGTCCCTACTATTAGGGGGTGTAGGGATAGGGCGTGGTTCTGCCACCAAAACTCTGTGACAGGCTGGTCACTGTGCCAGCTGTGATTCCTATCTGCGATCCCAGAGTGCCGCTGAGTGATATGTTGCTTAAAGAGCTGGTTCCATAGTAGGCTCGATACACGCCGCCCATTGTAATTGTGGTGCCAGTGACTGGAAGAGAATAGACCATACTGTATTTAATGCTTATGTAGACTGTTTGACAGTCTAAAACCCTGTGCGGAGCGCTGTCACGGCGGCTAGCAAGTGACTGGCACTTGACACCAGCACGATTTTCATCTAGTGTGGGTGCAGATGCACTGGGAGCAGGTGATGCACAAGGATGCCAATGGTTGGTGGCGCTGTGTGGTAGACACAGGTGAAAGCCTGCATTACATCTATAGGATGACGCTGCAGGGACAGCAGCAACAGCTGCGCAGTCATGTCATCAACACCTGGTGCAGTCAGCAGTTGCCTAAAGGTAAGTGGCGCGATCTTGGTGTACTTTGGCGCAAGCCGCACATGCCCAATACACATGAGTGGGCATTCAAACGCCGCTGCGATGCTGTGCTGTTTGCTTTGACATGGGGTTAGTGTGCGCTGGACTGTCACACCTCTGAAACCACTCTACTACCATCGTGTGCAACTGCTGTCTCACGATTGGTGGCGCTGTGTTCAGTGGCTGTGTCACAATGCCAGCAGCGATGACTACCTCTTGGGCAGTGACCACACTGTGGTCATGCTGTCGCAACAGCTTCACATCTGGTGGCTGTTGGTCTGTGAGCCTGCCATAGCTGCCGACTCAGTGGCATGATATGCCATGCCAATCGTGGAGGTGACTGGTCGCTGTGGCCGTGGATCATACACAATCCACATCTGGCACTGCAGATGAGTGACCATGCACTGCTGGCCTGTCACTGCCAGACACAGCGGGGCAGCAGTGCTGTGCTGTTCAGTGACAATGGCCTAGAGCAGATGTTGTCTATTCATTATCCATGGCATTGCCCAGTGCCCCGTGCTGATTGCCAGTCAGTGACTGATTGGCTAGAGGCAAATTTTTCTCAAGATCAGTGGGTCATGTGTGACCCACCACTGCCCCAACTGACAAAAATTTTGAGTTTGCATTTTGCTCAGCAGGCAGATGCTGTGCAATATTTGCTGGTATGGTCCTGACATGCGATCCTCCATGGCGCTATGCTGTGTTCGTTGACAATTGGCTCTACTGGGCCACTATGACAGCTTGGTGCAATGCACATATAGGTCAAGAGGACATTGAGTGGTCACGCAGATTCACTGGTGGCTTTGGCAACACATGGCTGTTCAAACAGCAATCACATTGGCTGCAATTCAAACTCACATGGTGTTAGTCCTTGGTCGCTATCCATCCAGGGCCTAAAGGCATCTGGATGGATAGCGACGTTTTGGTAAATAGTGCACAACCACAGGCACTGGCGCATGTGGTTGCAATTTGGGTCCAACCACATGCCTACCACACGTGAAATCATCTACCGAGAGACTGTCAGTGCCAGCGGCCCAGTCAAAGCCTACAACACCGCCCTGTATCGCAACTGGGTCATAGCGCATGTGGGACTACAGGACCAAGAACTGTGGTTGAGAGATCGAGACCTTGACATGGTCATGGAGAATGTGCGCTGCAAACATCTCCATGCCTATAGGTTGGTGACCACATTTTATGTGGAACTCACTGCTGAACAGCATGTGGAATATGTCATGACTTGGGGCTGAGACTGCCGTAAATACCTCATGCATGCACCAAGGAGACACACATGCCCATACCGCAGATTGCCAAGACCGTGACAGTAGCAGGCATACCCATAGACATTGCACAGGGGCCCATTGGCATCTGTCTGTCGGGTGGTGCGGACAGCTCGCTGCTGCTCTACATACTGATGACTCACACAGATCAGCCTATACATGCATTCACATGTGGTGCACAAAAAACACTGCGCGCCACTGCCAGAGTCAGTCAACAGGTACTGCATCGCTGCATGGAACTCACAGGCAATATCAATGTCACACAACATACTTGGTTTGTGGAAAAAAACAATAACAGATCAGCACTGTTGGCCATGCCCAGACAGTTTATGGAATTGCAATGGGTTAACAGCGTGTATCTGGCAGAAACTGCCAATCCGCAGTTGGAGCAGGTCAGCCAATTTCACGACGGTGCGCTGATGCACGACATCAGAGATCCCCTGGTGCAGAGACAGCCTTGGGAACCAGACGGTGTGTATGTGCCATGGACCATGGTCAACAAACAGGGCATTGCCAGCATGTACCGTGAGCTGAATCTCATGCAGAGCCTATTCCCTGTCACCAGATCCTGCAACAGCAAGACCTGTGGCTATGGCCACTGTGGAGCGTGTTGGTTCTGCAGCGAACGTCAATGGGGGTTTGGCTGCCTGTGAGCAACCAAAAAAAACCCGGGATTGCTCCCGGGTTTGACCGCTGACCAAACGCTGGGTTCAGAAGCGATAGTGCACATTCATGCCCAGCACATCGCTGTCGCGGCTGGGTGTGTTGTAGGTGGCACTGTGGGTGTAGCGTAGGTCCACATCCACATGTGCAGCCACAGGAACCACCAGACCTGCACCCAGATTGTAGATGGGCTGCACAGTGGTGCTGTTGTTGGTCTTGCTCTTGCTGCTGAAACCATAGCCTGTGCCCACCAGTGCATAGGGCTTCACAGTGGCAAAGCCCAGATTCACAGGCACGCCAACCTTGGCATCTGCCATCACAGTCTGTGTCTGCTTGCGATTGCCGTTGGCAAAGGCATTGCGCAGATCAAGTTCTGCAGCCAGATGCTGGTTCAGGTCCATGCCCAGGTTCACGCCAGCAGCTGCTTGGCTGTTGGCATGCTTGGCAGTGCTCTGAACCAGTTCGGTACCCAGGCCCATGTAGAACCCTGCTGGCAGAGTCTGAGCCACGGCACCAGTGGTGGCCATGGCAGCTGCAGCCACCAGGGCGAGTAAAGTGTTGTTCATGTGTATTCCTTCATTGGTTAACCATTTGCCATGTCTGGCCAGCTAATGTAACCTTGGATCTGCGGCAATGCAAGATCTGTCAGGGCACTGTGTTGACAGGCACTGCTGTGATGCTATTGTGTGACTAAGGAGATCAGCATGACCAACAGGATCGTGGTATGTGACATAGATGGCACACTGGCAGACATCAGCCATCGTCGCCACTGGGTGGCCAACAGGCCCAAAAATTGGACTGCCTTCACAGCAGGCATCAGCAGGGATGCGCCGCATGCAGACATCTGCGATTTGGTCGCGGTGCTGCGCAACAGCGGCTGTGACATCATACTCTGCAGTGGCCGCGGCGAAGAAACTCGTGCGGTTACCCAAGCCTGGCTGGCCCAACAGGGCATTGAGTTCACCGCACTGTACCTGCGTGCAGCGGCCGACCACAGGCCGGACCATCAGGTCAAGGTTGAACTGCTGGCAAAGATCCGTGCCCAGCAGGGTGAGCCTTGGCTGTGGTTGGATGACAGAAACTCTGTGGTTGATGCCATCAGGGCACAGGGTGTGCGGGTTCTGCAGGTGGCTCAGGGTAATTTCTAGCGGGAGTCACTGTGTCTTGACAGCCGCGGTGACATCTGCTATCAAGACAATATCATCAGGAGTCTGCAGCTACATGACCGATCCAGTTTTTTATCTCTTGTGTGGCGTGCCGGGTTCTGGCAAGAGCACCTGGGTCAGCAGTCAGCCCTGGGACACCAAAACCACAGTGGTGGTCAGCAGCGACGCGGTGATTGAGCGCTGGGCAGCACAGCAGCACACCACTTATTCTGAAATCTTTGACAGAGCCATCGGGCCTGCTGTGGCTCAAATGCAGAGTGAATTCTCCGCCGCTGTGGCCAAGAATCTGTCAGTGGTCTGGGATCAGACCAATCTCACTGTGAAAAGCCGCCGCAGTCGACTGGCGCAGGTTCCTCAGCACTATCGTCGAGTGGCTGTGTGGTTTCCCACACCCCCGGCGGATCTACTCACACAGCGTTTGGCCGCAAGACCCGGCAAGATCATTCCTGCCAAGGTGCTGCAGACCATGATTGCCACAGCGGTGCAGCCGCAGATCTCCGAAGGCTTTGACCAAGTGCGGGTGGTACAGACTCATGTGTAAACCCAGCCACAGCAGTGGACAGCGCGACAATTTCATCACCGCGGCCTGCAGCAGCGGCGCAGGAACCGCGGATGTTGACAGCGACGAATTGAATTCCCAACCCTGGTGTGAAGTTGATGCCTGTGGAACTCAGCGTTGGTATCAAAATGGCCAACGCCATAGAACAGACGGTCCTGCTGTGGTATGGGCAAGGGGAACACAGGAGTGGTGGGTCCATGGCCAACGCCATAGAACAGACGGTCCTGCTGTGGTATTGGCAGATGGAACACAAGAATGGTATCAAAATGGCCAACACCATAGAACTGATGGACCTGCTGTGGTATGGGCAGATGGAACACAGCAGTGGTGGCTAAATGGCCAACACCATAGAACTGATGGACCTGCTGTTATAGCAGCAAATGGAGCAGAGTGGTGGTATCAAAATGGCCTATTGCATAGAACAGACGGTCCTGCTGTTATATCAGCAGATGGGACACAGCAGTGGTGGCTAAATGGCAAAAATATCACAGAAGCCGTTGAAAAATGGATGAAAAGCCGAGCAGTTTCTTGGCCGTTCTCCGATGAAGAAACGCGGGCAGAGTGGATATTGACATGGCTATGAACGCCGAACCCTGGTGTGATGTTGATGCCTGTGGAACTCAGCGTTGGTATCAAAATGACCAACGCCATAGAACTGCGGGTCCTGCTGTTATAAAAGCAAATGGAACACAAGAATGGTATCAAAATGACCAACGCCATAGAACAGACGGTCCTGCTGTGGTATGGGCAAGTGGAACACAATGGTGGTATCAAAATGGCCTATTGCATAGAACAGACGGTCCTGCTATTATATGGGCAGGTGGATCACAGGAGTGGTATTCAAATGGCCAACGCCATAGAACCGATGGCCCTGCTTGGATCGGTGCAAATGGAAGACAAGAATGGTGGGTAAATGACAAAGATATCACCAAAGCCGTTGAAAAATGGATGAAAAGCCAAGCGATTAGCTGGCCCTGGCCCGATGAAGAAACTCGAGTGGAGTTCTTATTAACATGGACGATTTGAATCCCAAACCAGTTTGTGAAGTTGATGAACAGGGCAATCAGCGTTGGTTGTTGAATGGCCGACTGCATAGAACAGCGGGTCCTGCTGTGGTATTGGCAGATGGGTATCAGGCGTGGTGGGTCCATGGTCAACGCCACAGAACTGCGGGTCCTGCTATTATAGCAGCAAATGGAGCACAATGGTGGTATCAAAATCACCAACGCCATAGAACAGACGGTGCTGCTGTTATAGCAGCAGATGGAGCACAATGGTGGTATCAAAATGACCAACGCCATAGAACTGCGGGTCCTGCTGTTATAGAAACAGATGGAACACAGCAGTGGTATTTCAATGACAAAAATATCACAAGAGCCGTTGAAAAATGGATGAAAAGCCGAGCAGTTTCTTGGCCATGGCCCGATGAAGCCACGCGGGTGGAGTTCTTATTAACATGGACGATTTGAATCCCAAACCAGTTCGTCGAGTTGATGCCCGTGGCACTCAGCGTTGGCTGTCGAATGGCCAACTGCATAGAACTGCGGGTCCTGCTGTGGTATGGGCAGATGGAACACAAGAGTGGCGTGTAAATGGCCTACTCCATAGAACAGACGGTCCTGCTGTGGTATTGGCAGATGGAACACAGCAGTGGTATCAAAATGGCCAACTGCATAGAACAGACGGTCCTGCTGTAGTATGGGAAAATGGATCACAGTGGTGGTATCAGAATGGCCAACGCCATAGAACCACGGGTCCTGCTTTTATATCAGCAGATGGAATACAGCAGTGGTGGGTGAATGACCTACGCCATAGAACAGACGGTCCTGCTGTGGTGTTGGCAGATGGAACAGCAGCATGGTTTTTCAACGGCGAAGATATCACACTGGCTGTTGAAAAATGGCTGCAAGACCAAGCAGTTTCTTGGCCATGGCCCGATGAAGAAACTCGAGTGGAGTTCTTATTAACATGGGCATGAATCCCAAACCAGTTTGTGAAGTTGGCGATGATGTTACCCAAGAATGGTGGCTCCGTGATCAAGACAACACCTCTCAGGTCAAATCCTGGATGAAAACTCAAGAGGTCACTTGGCCCTGGGACCGCAACACCTAGGTGGAATTTGCGCTGGTGTGGAGCCGAATGTCGTTGACATATGATGCTGTGATGCTAACATGGTTGAAGCAGAGGAGATCAGCAAATGAGCACCTACACCGAGACGGTGGATCGCTTTGTGGTTGAATATCGCGAGACCAATCTCACTGCACAGGAGCTGGCACAAATTTCTATCAATGGGCTGGATCCCCACGAGCTTTGGGTGCTGAAGTGGAGCTATGATTCAGCAGCTGCTGCGGAGGCTTCTGCTGCAGCAGATCAGCGCTGGCATCTGGAGTTTTGCGCCACTTATGGTTATGCGCCATGGAAGATCTATCGCTGGCGTGATCTTGGTGCAAGTGTCACACGTGAACGTCAAGCATGGTTTATCTAACCACAGGGAGGCACAGACATGTACTACGTGTTGGTCAACATTGAAACTCAAAACAGCTGCGTGACATTTGACAGTTTTGCCAAAGCACAGGCTGCCTATTACCGCCAATGGCGCCGGCAGGACGGCTCAATCCCCTGGCGCATTGTCTGTGCCCAGTATGAACTAGACCCTCGCAATGGCCACGTTGTGGCCTCAGACCTCTGACAGGAAAAAAACAATGATTTCGGATGAAGCCCTGCTCAAAGCTCACAATGCCATGAAGCCAGACCGTATTCAAGGTTTTTGCTACGGTGAAACCTATGTTGTGCGTGATGTTTGGCTACCTTATGAAAAGCAGCAACTATGGAGTGGAACCGATGAACAAGAGTTCCAGGATCGTTGTAATATTGAACGCATGAGACTGGCCTACAATGTCATGAACTCGAATTAAAAGAAAAAATTAAATGAGTCTTTATAACATGTTGTTTGGTTCCAATCCTGTAGCAGACTCTGCTCTTGAAATGCTGGGTATTGATAGGGATTCAGTGCCACGTTTCAGGGACGCTTATTTTGCTTGGGCTGATGAAACCAATTCTGACCCAGTTATTGTTGTTCATACCCGAACAGGTGGCGGCAATCGTGATTTCTATGATGAACCAACCGATGAAAATCCAGAAGGACCTTGGAACAGCAATCTTCGTGAACTACCAGGGTATCGTCACGATACTGACAGTGATTTTGATTGGACTTACGCAGATTTTTTCTTTGATGTTCCCGAAGAAGCCAAGGGTGTTGTGGTAAAATACCTATCAGAAAATGGTCAACCACCTGCTGCTGAAGAAAAATGGTCAGCAGCTTTTGCTGCCATTTCGGCAATTTCCCCCAAATCAACTTTAATTGTGTGCAGTCAAGACCACAGGGAGAACAGCTAGATGAACACAGTGTGGAATACCACCTACAGTGGCTTGCCCTCTGAGTCGGGCCATTTTGTAGCCATTTTCAATGATGGTAGTGGTGCTGGACTATTTACGGTCTTGGACGGCGGTGAAATTATTGACGCACAAGGTGATTCTGTTGACGGGTTTTATCTTGTGGATACCTTCGCACTGTGGACATATCTACCACCAACCAGCCGACTGTGGTATCAAATCACAGCTGATGAAACGCTGTTGTGAGCTGGACCATTTAGGGTCTGATGACGATTGAACAAGGCAATTATGATGTTGAAAAGTTTTAACGGGCCAATGGTTCCAATGGTTTTTGTTGCCATATGGTTGGCACTGTTTGTTTTGGTGATGATGACCAATGGCTACGGGCCTCATACGCCAAATCCATTTTTTGTCTGTGTTGAAAACACCGTGTGGCATATGCAAAAACCTGTCTCAATGGAAGATATGAAAAAAGTCAGTGACATGTGCTTGACCGTGGTTGAAAAAACTTCACAGTGGGTTACACCCGCAGAAGGTTCAAAGTGATATGACAACTATTTCGCCCTCACACAACAATGATGATAGTGAAAACAACAATCATTGGCTAAACCCTACATGTGAGGGCGAACAGTGTTCTATTTGTGGAAAACCTGCTGCTGCCAAAGTTGAGGAAAGCATAACCAGCGACGATCCATTCAGGAATCGCCATCCTCTAACCGCTTATGTTTGCCGTGAACATTTTCGGCAAATCATGGGCGATTGGGGAGTTGACTTTGTGGAAAAAGCTCGTAATATGACAACAGGCCCCTGATAATCCACGCAGGGTCTTGGTGAGTAGACAGTAATAGAAAATTCCAACTCAGGGACTGAGATTATGGGTATTGATATCAACGTATATGCAGTGATGGGAACAAAAGTTGATTGGGATGACAGCTTCTCAGATGCTTATGATGCCGTCTATGATGATGGTGACACACCCGCGGTGATTATGGATGGCATGTGTGGCGAATATATGGTATTTGGCCAACTGCTCTGGGACAGTGGTAATTTTCGCTGGGGTGTTAAAGAAGGTAGTCAATTTATGAAAATTGATATGGTGAGTCTGCCAAAAATTGAAGCTGAATACAAACAGGCATTTGTTAAAAAGTTTCCAACCTTTGCAGATTATATGGATAGGCCATTTGATCTACTGGTATTCACTCACGTCAGTTGAAGGAGCTAAAGAACTATGACAAGACTCTACGCGATAAAGTAATAGAGCAATCTGACATTGTACAAGTAGAACCATACCAAAAAACAATAACTTCTTATCGCCCGGTATGAGTCTAGTGAGCCTGTTGGTCATGAATAACCAAAAGATGAAAAAAGACCTTAAACTGTTTGATGAAAAGTATTCCAAAGTTCTTGAATGGAACAGAGAATTTGACCTTGGCAATCTCCTTGAACAAATTGCCAAAGAAAGAATTAAAATTACGGATAAAATAGGAAAAAAATAAAATGAGTCTACATACCACGTTGTTGATCACTGTGGCCACAGTGGTGATTGCCTGTGCTGGAGTGGGGGGCTGCACCTACACAGTGAGCAGCAACAACCAACTCTACTACGATGCTATGAATCGCTGCACAGAAAGTGGTGGCAGCTTTATTCCCACCAAAGGCGACACCAGCTCTGCCATCTGCTTGAAACACTGATTGCCACATGTGCACTGTCCACAGCCTGCACCAGTGTAAATAGCAGATGAAAATCTTTGACCTACTAGAAGGCGGTTGGGACACAGCAATCACACAGCACACTGTGATCCGTCCTGAAACTGTGAAGCTGGCATTGGCGCAGATACAGCGTTTCATAACAGATTTCAATGCCTGGCTGGCTGCACAGGATCAGGGCCCTGTGCAGCTGGGTCGCCCCACAGGCAGCAGCACCTATCATGAGATTGATGCCAAGGAAGATCCCCACAAGATCTATGGTGACATTGATCTGCAGATCATTGCTCCGGATCTGCCAGGTGCCAGCTACTATCAATACAGCAGCCATTGGAATCGTCTGGCAGATGAATTTGTTCGCGACAGATCTCCCAGCTATGTGCATCAGGGCCAAAGCAAACCAGGCCATCCCATTATAGCAATTGGCCCAGATCAATACGTACAGGTTGACTTCATGTGGCATCCGCCGCGTCTGCAGGATTGGGGTGCGGCCAGAGCCACACCAGAACGCGGAGTCAAGGGCCTGTTGGCTGGCAATTTCTACAGTGTGTTGGGTGAACTGTTGGACATGAGCATACAGCATGCGGGGGTGCAGTTCAAAACACTGCATGGCCAACATGTGCCGTTCAGCAAGCAAAAGGACACAGTGGTTCAAACCATCAGTACCAATCCTCGCACATTCATACGCGACATATTGACCAACCAATATCAGACCATAACTGGGCAGGATCCCAGCCAGGCAAAAATAGATCCGCTGTTGGCACAGTATCCCGGCAATGATCCACAAGATGTCAAGATCAGCAAGTTGGTCAATGCCATACGAGGTTTGGCTCGCAGCTTTGCTGCCAATGGTCTGTATGGTCGGGGCCAACTGTCTGGCTTCAGAGATGCTGATGATTTTGTCACCAAGTTTGTGCAGCGCTATGAAGCCAAGGCCATGGCAGATGTCAACAGTGCCAAACGCCACAAGGCTCAGACACCCGAGGCACAGGCACGCGCTGATTCAGACAGACACAAGATCATCAAAGGACTGCATATGGTGCAAGCACTGTTCAATCTATGATGCACTATCGCAGTGTGTGGATCAGTGATGTGCATCTGGGATCACGCCACTGCAATGCTGACGCACTGCTGGCCTGGCTGCGGACAATGGAAACAGATCAGCTGTTTCTAGTGGGTGACATCATAGACGGCTGGGCCTTGAATCGCAGCTGGTACTGGCCACAATCGCACAATAACGTGATTCAAAAACTGCTGCGTCAGGCTCGCAAGGGCACTGTTGTGACTTATCTGCCTGGCAATCATGATGAGTTTCTGCGCAGTTTTGGATCATTGGATCTGGGCAACATACGCCTCTGTGACCGCACAGTCTATCGCACTGTCAACGGTAAGCGCTATCTGGTGCTGCATGGCGATCAGTTTGACACAGTGATGCAGCGAGCCAAGTGGCTGATGCATGCGGGCAGCTGGGCCTATGATTGGCTGATATGGCTCAACAGACTGTTGACCAAAATCCAACGGTGGTTGGGTGCACAGCCCTGGAGCCTCAGTGCCTGGGCCAAACGCAGTGTCAAACAGGCCATGACCTTCATCAGCAGCTTTGAAGAAAATCTCGCAGCCTATGCTCGTCAGCAGGGCTGCGATGGTGTGATCTGTGGCCACATTCACAGCATGAATATCAGAGACATCAACGGCATTTGGTATTTGAATTGTGGAGACTTTTGTGAAAGCACCACAGCATTGGTAGAAACGCATCAGGGTCATTGGTTTGTGATGAAATATGCAGATGATCAATTTCTTCCAGTTCTGGCACTGAATTGCCACACTGGTCAAACACAGCAAGGACACTCCTGTACCCAGCTGTATCAGCAGAATTGCCTTGGATTGTGACGCAGTGACTGGCCATTCCTGAGATTCCTGCAGCATGGCTCTTGACATGTGATACAGAGATGCTAGAGTTTGGATACACAAGGAGCACTGAGGCATGCGCTATGCTTTTCCTGCAATCACTCACATCAATGACGTGCTGCCTGCTGTGCAGGGCTGCGATGACTATATCGTGGCTGCACGTGACTGGGGCACGGTGATCAACTATGTGGTCAGTGGGCCCGATACCTTCCCGGCAGTGCACACTGTGGCAGATGCAGTGCGTCGTGAGTGTCGCGGACTGATTTTTGATACCAATGGTTTTTTGATCAGCCGCCCGCTGCACAAATTCTTCAACGCAGGAGAACGTGCTGAGACCCAGTTGGATCAGATCGATCTCAGCCAACCGCATGTGATATTGGTCAAAATGGATGGCAGCATGGTCAGGCCCATACCTCTGGGTCAGGATTATCGCCTTGGCACCAAGATGGGCTTGACCGAAGTGGCCATGCAGGCTGAGGTCTGGGTGGCTCAGCATCCCAATTATGACGACTTCATACGCCTGCATATCGAGCGTGGTCAAACACCGATCTTTGAATGGTGCAGCCGCAAACAGCGCATTGTGATTGACTATCCCGAGGATCGCCTGGTGCTGATTGCCATTCGTGACAACAACACGGGCCATTACAAGAGCTATCAGCAGCTGCTGACCTATGGCGCGGCCTATGACGTGGAAGTGGTGCGTGCCTACCAGGGCACTGCTGACAGCATGCAGGCACTGGTGGCCGAAACTCGCAGCCTGCAGGGACAAGAGGGCTGGATCATACGGTTTCACGATGGCCACATGGTCAAGATCAAATCTGAATCCTATGTGAGCATGCATCGTGCCAAGGACAGCCTCAACCAAGAAAAGCATGTGATTGATCTCATGGTCAATGAACACATGGATGATGTCAAGGCCTTTTTGCCACAGTGTGATCTGCAGCGGGTGGAGCAGTTTGAAGCTGCATTTTGGCAGGGTGTGGCCCACAGTGTGGAGCGGTATGAGCGCTATTTTCAAACCGTGGTGGCCTCGGGGCTGGACCGCAAGAGCTTTGCTGTGAACTGGTTGCCCACAATTCGTGACAGTGATGCCTTTGCACCGCCCTATGTGTTTGCACGCTTTGATGGCAAGGATCCGCGGCAACTGGTCTTGGCACAGATACGCAAGAATCTGGGCACCCAGACTCGAGTGGACAGTGTGCGCAGTCTCTGGGACGGACACCATTGGAGCTATGAATCACAAGGAGGCGATGCATGACTTGGCAATGGCGATTGAGATACAGCTACAGATGGCTCAAAAGCTGGGTCAGGCCCTGCAAGCTGATATGGCATGACACAGACCCAGACACAGCGCAACAGCTGAGCCGCAGAGTGCAAATTGATCTCATGGGCATGGTCGAGGATCTGCGAGAACCCAGTGATCTGGTGTTTCACATTGTGAGTCTCACAGACCACTGGTCAGGACCCAGTGTGTGTGTCTGGGGTCAGCAGGGTTCTGATGCATTTCACTGTGCACACAGTGAAACCACACAGTGGGACCACGAGATTCGGGATTGTCAACTCAAGGAGCACTCAAGCCATGCATAGTGATCTCAAGTGGTACATGGTGCTGTGTGTTGCATTTTTTGTGTCAGCGCTTGTGGCTATGGTCATCAGTGACTGGAGTGTGAACCAATGTCGCATACAGCTGGCACAGACCCAGCGCACTGCAGAGGACATTCAGCGGATCTGCCATTAGACTGGTTGGCAGTTGACTGCTGCTGAAGTCATGTTTATATTCTCATAGCAACACAAGGAGTAGCGAAATGACTGGTGTGAATCTAGCGGTGCGTGCAGTGCTGAGTCTGGGTGCTGTCATGGCCTATAGAGCTGCCGACACAGCTCACAACATGGTGAGTCCGCTGATCAGCGGTCCCGTGGCTGCACAACAGCTCACTGACAGCAACAGTGCCTTTGTGGGCACACAGATGGTGAGTCAGGCATTTGCTGGTGGCGGCGTCAGCAGCTATGTCACTGTGCCACTGCTGGCCTTGGCGCTGTGGCTGATCTGGCGAGGCCCAGTTCGGCTCCTGCTCAATCCCAATCACAAGGACTGATCCCATGAAACAGTTTCTACTTGGCAGTGTGTTTGCCATCTCTGCACTGGCAGCCCATCCTGCCCTTGCCTACTACGAACGAACCGATTCGCCTGAATTTGTCATGATCCAGGCCAACCAGAGTGCATTTGCCATTCCAGTGGTGGGTGACAACAAAAGCAGCCAAACCAATTTTGGCAGCAAGAAGTTTCTGGACGATGCCAAGGTGGCCACCAAGCGATTCATGGTGCCACACATCAAGATCAACAATCCCAACTGGGGTGCTGCAGACTACTATGTGCCCAGTGTGCTGTTGATCCTGGTGGATCGCACTCCCTACATGCGTGAATGGGTGGATGCCACGGATCGAGGCACCAGCAGCCGTCGCGAAGGCTTCCAATTCCAGAGCCGAGAGGGCATCACCATTGGTGCTGGCATCAGCATTGGTGCCATGGTCAAGGAAGAGGATGCAGCCACCTTTCTCTACTGGTTTGGTACCAAGAACCAGCAGTTCACTGATGTGGCCAGCCAGTTTGCCAGCACGGCTCAGGGCAAGAGTCTCAGTGAAATCATGGACACTGTGGTTCGTGGTGCTGTGCAAGCCGAGCTCAGTCAGCAGTTCATGGGTTTGAGCTTTGTGGAAGGCAACGCTCGTGCCGCTGACATCATGAACACTGTGCGAAACAACATTACCAAGCACTTTGGTGAAAAAGGCATCACCATTGACTACATGGGCTATTCGGGTACCCTGGCCTACACTGACGAGATTCAGAAAAGCATTGATGCAGTGTTTGTGGCCACTCAGCGTGCTCAGGCTGCGGCTGCCATGATGCCAGCTGTGGACTATCAGCGTGTGACAGCAGAAATCAATGTGATCAATGCCCGGGCTGAGGCCATCAAGAAGTGGAATGGGGCTGTGCCTGCCCTGCCCAGCAGCATCACATCAGTGGGCCAAGGTTGGATTGACAGCTTGCTGAATCGCTTGGGTCTGGGTGCTGGATTGGACCTGGTCAAGAAGTAGACTGGTGCCGGAGCTGACCACTGTGAGTCTCACAGTGGTCATTGAACAAGGAGACAGCTATGCCCTGCATCACAGATGAAACTGCTGAAGAACGTGCCGAAGCTGCTCGTCGTCACGAGCAGAAGATCACTGGACCACTGCACAAGGAGATCGACGTTCTCAAGGCTGAACTGGCCGAGCGTGACGCCATGCTGTGTGGAGTCTTGACCTGCCTTGAATTGTATGGCAGTATAGCTGGTGTGATGGCCCTCCTCAATGAGAAGGAAGCAGGTGTTACCTTGGATTTGATTACGTCATGGTTCACAGAACATAAGAAGAAGGATGAACAGCGTCGTGCTCGAGAGGCTGCTGAGCTTGAGGCTCGCAAGGCCCGGGCACTCAAGAAGCTGACCTTGGAGGAACGCATTCTCTTGGGCTTCCCTGGCAAGATGGACCCTGGCCAGGGAGCGACTGGGCTGTGGTGAGCTAGCAGCAAAGGCACAACACAACCTCACAACAGCCATGCCACCCAAGAAAAATGCAAGTCCAATTGAAAGGAGACAGAGTCAATGCTGATGCACACACTAGTGAGCATTGCCGTGGGCATGGCAGTGCTGGTGATCTGGGCTGTGGTGGCAGATGGTTTGGTCAGGGCCCTGAGTGCCTTGGCAGCTGGATGGCTGTTGGGACGTGGGCTAGTGCAACTTTGGACCATTTGGGAATCGCGCCATGACTGAAGTGCAGTTGGCAGCAGACAATCAGATTCGTCGCACACAGCTTGTGGAGTTGTTGCAACAGCACACTGTGCAGGTGACCTTCACCAAGGTCACAGGTGAGCTGCGCAGCATGCCCTGCACGCTGAAAGCAGATCTCCTGCCAGCAACCGCTCAGAGCACTACACAGCTGTGCAGCACGCAGCCTAAACAAGCAGTGTTGACAGCATGGGTCACAGACCAACAGGCATGGCGTAGTTTTCGCATAGACAGTGTGATCTCTGTCAGCATATAATTAGTGAGTAGCTATAGGAACTGTGATCATGCAATTTATCAACACTTGGCTGCCGTTGGCGTGCGTTTTGGCCATTGCCATGCTGTGGATTGCGCATGGTGCCCAATGGCACTATGCTGCGGTGTCTGTGCTGGGTCTCATAGGATGGGGTGAATATCTGGCCATACGCAGCAAATACATCGCACTGCTGGTGGGACTGGGTCTGGTGCGATGAGTGATATCTGGGTGGTGAGCGACACACATTTTGGGCATCGTAACATCCTTGGTTTCAAAGATAGCGACGGAAATTTGATCAGAGGCAGCCGCTTTGCCTCTGTGGAAGAGATGGACGAGCACATGATTGAGCGCTGGAACAGCGTGGTACGCCCTGGTGACAAGGTCTATCATCTGGGCGATGTCTTCATGGGAGATGGCCACTCTGCGCTGAAAAGGCTCAACGGTCACAAGCGACTGATCCTAGGCAATCACGACAATGTGAAAAGCCCGTACCTCTACAACAGCTTCCAGAAGATACTGATGTGGCGCCAGTTCCCAGAGTTCAACTGCGTGCTGAGCCACGCGCCTTTACATGAGAGCAGCTTAGGTTTCAAAGTACAGTATAACGTCCACGGACACACACATGATTATTCAATAAATGATCCGAGATACTTCAACGTGTGTGTGGAGAAGATGGACTACACGCCTCGGCACATTGAACAGCTGATACCGCGATGATAGATCCCATGCGTGGTGTAGTGGAGTGGATCAAACAGGATTGGCATGGCAATCCATGGAGATTCTGCATAGAAGCACTGTGCTGGACCGACAGTTTGGTCTGTGCCATAATACTCAATACCACAGTGCCAGACCTACCATGGATGTGGCTCTATCCACTGTGGATCACGGGCAATGTGGCCTATGCTTGGTGTGCTTGGAGCCGAGGCAGCGTGGGCATGTTGGCCACATTCATCATGCTGATCGGCATAGACACCATGGGTTTGTTGAGGCTGTTGCTGCGATGAACAGCATGTGGAATCTGCTGATGATGATTCTGATATCCATGGCAGTGGCCTGGGCAGCAGGATCACTGGGCTGTGATACCTGGGCTGGACAGGTCCTTGGTTACATGTTGCAGGGGGTGCAATGAAAATACAGGTGATTTCAGATCTACACATGGAGTTCAGAGCGCCGCCTTTGATTGAGAATCTGGGCAGCACGGTGCTACTTCTCGGTGGGGACATTGCTGTGGCAGAGCACATCTACCGGCATCCCAGAGGCCCGCTGCCAAACAATGCTGAGAATGCTCACAAAGCCCAGTGCTATCGCGACTTCTGGCAGCATGTGAACCACAACTGGGCACAGGTGATATATGTGGCAGGTAACCACGAGCACTATCACGGCCGCTGGGATCGCACCATTGATCTGCTGAAACAGGAGATGCAGCACTATCCCAACATTGCAGTCTGCGATCAGGATCGCGTGGTGGTGGAGGATGTGACATTTCTTGGTGTGAGTCTGTGGACAGATTTCAACAACAGAGATCCCCTGACACTGCAGGTGGCTCACACGGCCATGCACGACTTTCGTGTGATCACCGAGCCACAGCAGACGCTGGACCCCTTGTGCAGCAGTCACAGTCTGCGACCGCAGACTGCATTGGCCAAGCACTATAGCGATGTGCAGTGGCTCAGCCGTGAACTGAGTGCACACACCGGCAAAACTGTGGTGGTGAGTCATCACTGCCCCAGCTTCAGCAGCATAGCACCGCAGTATCGTGGGCCGCAGCATCAGCTGATGAATGGAGCTTTTGCCAGCAATCTTGATGATCTGATCCTTGACCATCCTCAGATTGCTCTGTGGACTCACGGACACACGCACAGCTGTTTTGACTATCACATTGGCCAGACCAGGATAGTGTGCAATCCCTATGGCTATCCGGGAGAGATCAACAGCTTTGATCCGGGTCTGATCATTGAGGTATAATAACAACTACCACTCTATAGAAACCTGGGATCTGCGTCCAGCAGTGTTCATTGGCAACGTGCATCAATGGCTGGAACATGAATCAGATATTTGTCAATGGTTTGCTGATCAATGCATGAGTTTTGAGCTACAGGGTCTGTGTGTGTTTTTTGAAACCCCAGCTCAGCGTCTGCAGTTTCTACTGACCTGGGACCAGCATGATCCCGCAGAGTAACACACTCACAGATCCAAAACAATCAGGGAATGGCACAGTTGTCCAGCAAAATCATCCTGCGCATACGAGACATCCGAGCAGTGGCAGCCTGGATCGGCTCCATAGAGGTCACAGATGGCACACCCATCATATTGGAGATAAGTAACACAGGGATCGGTCAGACGCTGGAAGCCAAGATCGAACTGCAAGAAGGCCAAGGGGTCTGGAAGGACCTCACCAATTACGATGAGTGGTGAACATGTGCGTGTGGATCCTGAGTCAACACCAAAGCAGTTATGAAAACACCAGACTGTTGAACTGTTTTTCAGCAGCTGATATCACTGCTCAGCTGATGGAACCAGATGATTTTGACATCATAGTCAACCGTCACCAGCACCGCAGCATACGCTATCGGGGCACCAGCATACGCATGCCCAGCCTGGTCCTGACTCGCACAGGCGCAGGCACCAATTATTTCAGCAGCGCAGTCATGCGTCAGCTGGAGCAGTTTTCCGTGCCCACTGTGAACAGCAGCACGGCCATCAACAATGTGCGCGACAAGCTGCTGGCTCATCAGCTGCTGGCACAGAGCAACATACCCACGCCTCGCACCATGCTGGTCAAGTTTCCAGTGAGCAGTGCAGTGGTAGAACAAGAAATAGGCTTTCCCTGTGTGGTCAAGGTGGTGCAGGGCAGCTATGGCAAGGGTGTGCATCTCTGTCACAGTCGTGCACTGTTTGAAGACCTCATGGATTTGGTCGAAACACTCAGTGTGAAAAAGACCATGATTGTGCAGGAGTTCATAGATGCCAAAGCCGGTAGCGATCTGCGTGTGTGGGTGGTGGGCGACCAAGTGATTGGCGCTATGAAGCGCACTGGTCCTGAGGGCGATTTCCGTGCCAACATCACCGGGGGAGGCACAGGTGAGGCCTGGCCGGTCACTGCTGAGATTCAGCAGCTGTGTCTCAGCACTGCCAGGGTGGTGGGACTGGAGATCGCCGGCATTGATCTGTTGTTTGATCATCAAGGCTACAGAGTCTGTGAAGCCAACAGCGCTCCAGGTTTTGAAGGCATGGAAAAATACGTGGGTATTGACGTGGCCATGGCCATAGTGCAGCATGTGCAACGGCGTCTTGACCTCTAGACAGCACTAGACTCACAAGCTCTGGGTAGACAAACTGACACTGATCTGCTATTATCACAACACACTGTGGAGCATAACATGGTTAAGATTGACATCACCGACGAGTCAGCTGACAAACTGTTCACTGATATTTTGGTCCAGGATTATCAGGCACTGCTGGGCGACATCGCCAAGCTGTCTGCTCTGCCCTATAGAGAACCCTGGCAGCAGGAGGATCTAGACACCAATCGCCGCGTTGTGGCGGCCATGGTTGAGCTGTTGTCATGGTACCTGCCCTATGAACGCTACAAGGCTCTGATGGTGAGCTCTTGCTGATCACACGGCCTGATCTCAGGACCTGGGCACTGGATTTGGCTCAGCATGTGGCCACACGCAGCAGAGATCCCAGTGTCAAAGTTGGTGCAGTGATTCTGCGCCCTGACCACACTGTGGCTGCCTGTGGCTACAATGGTTTTCCCCGAGGCACCAATGACGATGCAGAGATCTATCGGGACAAGCCTCGCAAACGTCTGCGCACTGTGCATGCAGAAATCAATGCCATACTCACAGCTCGCGAGCCGCTGCATGGTTACACGCTGTATGTCACACCTCTGCGGCCCTGCAGCCAGTGTGCTGCAGCCATCATACAGAGTGGCATCACAGCTGTGGTGTCGAGAACTGCGCAGGGTCCAGTCAGTGCCACTTGGGCGCAGAGCTTTGACGAAGCCGCAGAGCTGTTTGCAGAAGCAGGAATCAGTGTGTGGATTGACAAAACCCCCGCAATAGACTAATGTGAGTCACAGAGGAGACACCCTGCATGCTTAAGGTTTTTCTATTGTTTGCTGTGGTCAATGCACAACCCCAGGGTCCAACCACAGTGATCCAGCCCTTGGATCAGACCTGTAGGCAAGAGTTCAACATGATTCGAGGTCTCAATCAGGCCAATGACACAGCTCACAATGGCCTGGTGTGGTACGGCAGCTGTGAACCCAGGGAGATCTCACATGCATCTCGGTGATCTGGACTGCATGCTGCGGCGACTGCATTTGGCACACACAGCGCAAGACCGTGCCCAGAGCCAGTGGGGCAAGCTCTATTGGGCCAGAGTGATTGACTACCTCAAGGCTCGAGTGGCAATTATTAACAGCAGCATGCCAGCTGGCATGTGAATCACAAACAGCGAGGCACACATGCAAGTAAAAATCAGCCGCTATCCCTGCTGGGTTGGGCCCTATCAAATTGCCGAGAAGATCATCTTCTGGGCCAACAAGTGCGATGACCACAGTCCCTGGGCTGATCGCCAACATGCGCTGGGTCGTTGGCTGGCCGTGGATCGTCATGGCAATGACAGCTGGTTGGCCAAGATCTGTGCCTGGATCCACAACCACTGGCAAAACGCAGGCGACCGACGTGTGAGCGTGCGCATTGATCCCACAGATGTCTACTGTGCAGACCACACACTGGCACTGATCATCGCGCCCATGCTGCGCATGCTCAGAACCAAAAAGAACGGCAGCCCCTGGGTTGACAATGTGGACCTACCACCAGAGCTGCAGATGAGCGAGCGTGATACCAAGATCTTCAATGACAGTCACTGGGACCAGACCCTGCAGTGCACAGACGCTGAGAAATCAGAGATTGACAAGAAGTATCACGCAGGCTGGGACTGGGTGCTGGACGAGATGATCTGGGCTTTTGAACAGCATGCAGATTCCCACTACCAAGACCAGTTTCACAGCGGCACTCATGACATCACATGGACCGCAGTGGATGTCAACGGACAGCCTGTAACCGAAGATTACCAAGGTGTGAAATATCATCGCATGGACACTGGTCCCAATGACACTCATGTGTACGATGCTGCGGCTGCAGATGCCTGGCATGAGCGCATGGCCAATGGCCGCCGCTTGTTTGCCAAATACTACCAATCACTGTGGTGGTAGCGCGCAGCTCTCACCCCACAGTCAACACCATGACATGGACCGCAAGAGCACTGCGCAGGGGCCATGGTCTAGAGGGCTGCATGACTCATGTGCTGACCTGCAGTTTGCCTGGTTTTTTCGCAGCGCGTGAATGGTGTTGGTCACAGTGGGGTCCGGGCTGTGAAGCCGAGCATTGGATGAATCTGCGCTGTTATACAGATGCAGAATATCTGTGGTGCTGGCATGCGGCCAAATGGCGCGGGGCTGCAATCAGCAGCGGCCGCATTTATCTGGCCACAGATCAGCAGCTGACGCAATTTTCACAGGCATGGCAATGAACCTCACAACCTTTCCCAACAGGCACTCGCTCTGTGCACAGCTGGAAGATTCCTGCAACCGTCATCTGCTGGACCTATCTGAAACCTTCAGATCCCAGGCACTGCACATAGATCAACCTGTGGCCTTCTTGTTCAGCACTGTGTATATTGTGTTGCTCAGCAGTGCTGAGCAACGGCTGTTCGATCATCTCAGCAGTTTTGTAGACAGCGAGCAGGGTCAGTTCATGTTGGAACGCTGTCATAACCCCCGCATACGCGCAACCTACAATGTCCTGACCGACAGCATCATGGTACTGGTCACAGGTGAGATGGATCGCAAGGATGTCACAGAGTACAAGCTGCGGTTCAGTGATGTGCACTGACCTTGGGGCCCAGCCAATGGTCGCGTGTGTGTCTGTGGACTGCAGCATGTGAGGCATCAGTGTATTGGGGGATCAGGGGGTAGCGAAGTCGCTGCTGTACCTTGCGTATATGCTTTGCAACAGGCCGCTGGTGCGCACCAAATGCTGCAGTGTGTGCAGTTCATCTGCAGATATGACTCCTGGCAGATGCCGTCTGTTGACCACAGCTGGGATCAGACCTGAATCAGAGCTGAGCAGCTGAGGAAAGCTGGTATAGTGTTGATAGATGGCAGTGGTTTCACTGAGATCCACCTCATGAGGTTCAAATCCCAACCAGGCAAAAACCTCCTGCATGGTGTGCTGGGGTTTCAAGACCAAATCTTCAAAATACACAATATGACAGAGTGTGATCTGGCTCACACTGGCATGGGCCATGGGTATGTACTTGTCCCAGTATTTGTGCACAGTGTCACTGTGTGACGGCTGTGGATCCTGGTGTTTGATGCGCCAGTGCTTCCAACTGATGTAGTTGTCTAGGGGATGTCTGACCACAACCAAAATGGGATCTTTGGGAAACACATGCCGCAGCCAACGGTAATTGCGAAAGTTGTTGAATTTGCAGGCAGAATGCAGCACATGCTGAGGATTCACATAGTTGTGATACCAAGTGCGTAGACTGTGCAGAAATTCTGGAGGTGTCACAGTGGGCCAATGAGCTCCGTCGTCTAACAGCGCATCACCATGGTCCAACACATGACCTATGCCCGACTGGCCCTTGATACGATAGCCCCGATACCGTGGATGACTGTTGAGCAGTGTGCTCAGCAGCGTGCTGCCATTCTTGCTTCTAAATGCTGTGACAAAGGTGTTGTGGGTCATGTGAGTTATTTAATCTTGCAAGCGAAGGTCTGTTGTGCTTTAGGTCAACAGACCCTGGCCAGCTTGGTGGCTGTATAAATAGTCACATGAAACAGCCCACTCTCTCAAAATTTGTATCTCTGTTGGAAGCCATGGTGCAGGAGGACAGCACCAGCATTGACACACTGCGTGGAGTGCCGGGTGCTGTGCCCCTGCTGCAGCAGCTGCACCAGGCACGCAAGATACCTGCAGACCTCCAATATCAAAAGATTGACAGCATACCGTGGTCAGAGATCAAACAGCGCAGGTATAGCCAACCGCGCAGCATAGTGCTGGTGGCCGGCAAGCATGGGGCTGGAGTGCTGATGACTGTGAAACACCATGGCTATGCACTGATCACCCTGAATTCCGATGGCAAGTTGGATTCCCAGATCGAAGACAGTGGTGGTCGCAGCATGCAGTATTTCAAGCAGCGCTTGGGACCAATCACCGGGCTGTGGTTGGGCCAAGACACCGACAGCATTCAACGCAAACAGGCTGAGCGACAGGGCGGCATCTACACACAGAGCCGTGGTGAACGTCAGCCACCAGGCAGCAGGAGTTTGCCGCCCTTTGAACGCACAGAGTTTGTCAAACGCCTCATGGCAAAGTTTCGTCCGCTGTGGATCAAGAGCTTGGACACTGCCATAGCTGACATCGCCGGTTGGCATAACATCATGGTGAAAAATCGCAACTACCAACCTGCAGGGCGGAAGCTGACGCTGCTGCATGACCTAGCAACTGCTGTGGATCAGCTGGAACATGGCGAGAACGGCATGGACATAGAGGTATTGCGTGAAGCTCTGACTTATGCCATAGACCAAACTGCACAGCATTACTATCCCGAAAGCAGTGGTGGGTTCGCACAGCAATATGTTCTTGGCTATCGGCGACCAACTCTCATTGCGCAAGATGGTGTGCGACAGGTTTTTGCTGACATCATGAGCGGGGACCAAACCAAACTCAGCACGCTGCTGGGCTTTTTCAAACAGAACCTAGTGAGAGGCAAGTGACATGCGGCACACAGCAGATTCATTGGCAGAAGCAGACATCAGTGCCAAGATCATCAGAGATCCGCAGCGCAGCAAGCTGCTGAATCTGGCCTGGCGCCATGATCACACACTGCCTCGTGTTGACGTGGCACGTCTGGGACCCAAGCCCAGTGTTGAGGTCTTGGCCCGTCACTGGAGCGACATGTTGCAACAGGCCTTGACACGCACCAACTACGGTGATCTCAGCCGTGACATGAAGTTTGCAGACTGGCTTACCAAACTCTATACTCAGGGCTCTGCTCACTGGGAGGACATCAGCGGCGAAGGTGGTGATGCACTGGGCGCTTGGCATGCACTCAGCAGCCGTGGACTGCTGCAGCCCAGGGATCAGGACCTCAATCAATTTCGCACACTGCGGGCTCTGCAGCAGCAAATGCGCAGTGGAAATTACGCAGCAGAGCTGCAGCGCATCAGGGCTGCTGCACAGATTGCCAAGATGAAGCAAGATGCGCAGGATGTGGTGTTGGTGGACAATGACCGCTACTGGGCAGCTGTGCCCATGAACTATGGTGCCTGCTATGTGTTTAACAACCTGGGTCATATATCAAACTTCTGCACAGGCGGCAGCAGTGGAGCCCGCTGGTTTGACAACTATGCTCCCGATGGCCCCATGATCATGGTAGTGGACAAGGCCCATGTGAACAGCGCAGATGGCAAGTGGCAGCTGCATGCGCCCACCCGTCAGATAGTCAACAGCGACCAAGACAATCGCTACAACACTGCCAGCAATGACCAACGATTTGCCACGCTGTTCCCGGGACTGATGGCAGACATAGCTCGCAGCATGCTGCGTCACAAGGCTGAGATTGCAGCTGCCAGCAAAAAGACACTGGGCAAGAGCTATGATGTCACAGCAGCAGTCAATGCCCTGAGAAACACCTTCCCCCAGAGCTGGGCCAGTCGTGCCACAGACACTGCTGCAGATCACCCACAGGACGATCAGTTGGCCAACTTGCCTGTCAGCGACAGCATAGCTCGCATACGACCAGATCTGCGCCAATGGCTGGCCCAGGACTTTGAGAACAAGATCAGCGACGCACGCACCCATGCGCGACGCATGCGCATACATCAGCGTGGTCCAGGACCCGGCATAGTGGATATACTGGCCAGTTCAGCCGATCAAGCTATTGAACTGCTGCTGTCGCAGCACACCATAGCTCCGGGCAGCATCTGGCGCATTGGTCGACCTTCAGCTGGTACCTAGTGCTGTGATGCATGCGATCACAGCACTGGTGTGAGGTCAGACAGCAGATGGCATGGGGCCTGTGTTGGTCAGACTGAAATTGATCTGCTGCCACAGATCGCACACTATAGTCCATGAGCACAGCAACCATAGTCATAGCTGCCACAGGTGCAGCAGTGTTACAGCAGGCCATTGCCAGTGCACTGGCACAGGATCATGCACAGACCCAGGTCTGGGTGGTGATAGACGGTCCAGAATTCGAACCAGCGGCTGATGCAATCCTGGGTCAGTGGCAAGATCCGCGTCTGCGAGTGCTGCGCCTGCCTGAAAATGTAGGGGCTCGGGGATTCTACGGACATCGCATCTATGCTGCCATGGGCCATCTGGTCAACAGTGACTACATTTGTCTCTTGGATCAGGACAACTGGATGACTGCTGATCATGTCAGCAGCTTGATCAGTGCCATAGAGACCAACCATTGGCAGTGGGCACACAGCCTGCGCAGCATACACGACAAGAATGGTGCGTTCATCACTGAGGACAACTGCGAGAGCCTAGGACGCTGGCCTATCTATCTCAGCGATCAACATCACCTAGTGGACACCAGCTGTTACTGCATCAAGCGTGAGGTCTTTCAGCAGATATCAGCAGCATGGCACTGGGGCTGGGGTGCAGATCGTCGTTTCCTCGCTGCAATCAACCAGCATTTCCCCTCTTGGGGCACCAGCGGGCTCCACACACTGTGCTATCGACTGGCAGGCAATGCCCACAGTGTGAATCGAGAATTCTTTGACAAGGGCAACGCGGTCATGGCCCAGCGCTATCCCGCGGGACTGCCTTGGCTGGCCTCAGCACAGAAAACACTTGACACTGGCAGGTTTGGTGCTAGTGTCAGCATATGATCAAGCTACTGACCAAAATACCTGGAAACATCCATGTGGCATGCAGTGGCGGCGTGGACAGCATGGCTGCCTTGGACTTCCTCCAGCGCAGGCACAGCGTGACTGTGGCATTCTTTGATCATGGCACTGTGACCAGCTGCGCAGCAGGCCAGTTCCTATCGCACTATTGCCACGCCCGCGGCATCAGCATGGTGCGGGGTAGCATCAGCGAGACAAAATTGCATCGTGTGAGTTTGGAAGAGCATTGGCGCAACGAACGTTACAAATGGCTGGAGAGTCTTGGCCAGCCGGTGATCACTGCACATCACTTGGATGATGCTGTGGAGACCTGGGTATGGAGCAGCATGCACGGGCACAGCAGATTGCCACATGTGCAGCGAGGCTCAGTGATGAGACCATTCCTGGGCACTGCCAAGCGCGAGCTGATATCTTGGTGCCAGCGACATGCTGTGCCGTGGATCGAGGACCAGAGCAATCTGGACACACGGTTTACCCGCAATTACATCCGCCACCAGATGATGCCCCATGTGCTCAAGGTAAACCCGGGAATCCAGAAGATGGTTAAAAAGCGGTTGCTCGCAGCGGCAAAGCAAGTATAATATGTGTGTAGACGATAGATGGGCCTGTAGCTTAGTCCGGTGAAAGCGCGCCTCTCATAAAGGTGAAATCGAAAGTTCGAATCTTTCCGGGCCCACCACTTTCCTCTTTTCACAAGCAAGACGCATGGTTTTTCTGTGATGCTCTTTTTGAGACTCTGTCTATGGTTGCCTTTTTGGGGATTGCTGGATATGATCAGACGGTTGTTTGCCGCAGGCTGCAGTTTCACAGACCACACCACAGATCAGGGCATAGATCCAGATCGCATGCAGCCCTATGGCCAACTGTTGGCAACACAGCTGGGTGTGGACTATTGGCACGAAGCTGCAGCCTGTGGCAGCAATCATCGCATATGGCGGCGCTGTGCCACACATGTGTTGGATGGCAATCTCACAGCCCAAGATCTGTTGCTGGTGCAGTATACCGAATACACCAGGCAGGAGTTTTGGAGTGCCAGACCTTGGACCCTGCAGTGCTACCCGCGTCATCTGGTGGAACCTGGTCCAGATCAGGGCAGTGTCATACGCTACAAACAAGGCGCACAGGCCTGGCAGCAGCATGCGGAGAATCGAGATCTATTTCGAGCCTATGAACAGGACTTTGTGAACCTCAATTGGTGCCAGCAGCAGTGGCGTGTGCAACATGCTGGCTTTCAGCATCTCCTGCGTCATCACCACATACGTGTGGTGTTTCTCAAGACTCGAGCCTATGCCTGGGGCCATGATCAGCTGTTACCAGATTTTGCTGCCTGGGCCTTTGCAGAGCCACCTGAGGATGCGCGAGATCCTCTGAGTTACATTGCTGATGGGTGGCATCTCAGTCAGCGAGGCCATGACCTGCTGTGCAAGAGACTGCTGCATCACCTACAGGGCCTGGGTTGGGCCTAGCACCGCAGTGATTTGAGTCTTGACAGCAGCACCGTTCGCCGCTATAAGCAGCAGGGGTTTTTGATTTGGTTTGGCTCTTGGACCAATTGCTCAGCACAGAAATGCTGTGAATGGTCAATGCCACTAGACGTGAAACCCCGGGTCTGGTTTTGATTGTGATCCGCTGCAGGTCTATAGTGAGATCTTGCAATGGAAACCATAGGTTTGGGAGGAATGACATGCGAAAATATTTCACTCTAGTGATTGATCGGCTCTGGGATCACGCCCAGCACATGGCTGGTGATCTCAGCCAGCACAGACGCCATACCACTCGCTACGAAGATCTCTGCATGTGACCACTGGCACTGGCTACGGTGTGCAGCAGTGTCAGGCACTGGCTTGCTGGGTTTCAGTCACCAGCAGTCCGCCATGGCTAAATAACAGCATGCGCAGTCTCAGAGAACATTTGGATGTCTTGACCTGGCACGATCTCAGTGAAGATGATCAACGGCACTTGGCTCACATGGTCTTGAATCACATGTATCTGGACTTGGAAGAATGGTGCAATCAGCGCAGTGTGCCCAGAGATCAACTGGACCGATGGATAGCAGCAGGTGTGATAGCTGGTCATTGACTGGTCATGGTCCCGGCATTGCATGGCAGTTGTGGCATTGGGGCCAAGGTTCACAGCCTGCAACCTTTACTGCTAACAGTCACCGGCCGCAGCCATGAGTCATGATGATGACAGCTGGCCCTGTGTTCACACACTGTGGCCCGGTGGCACACCCACGCCGCAGGCTCTACCC